>Ga0247844_1006144_pt1 | contig 14598 bp, 12 predicted proteins | sample LaCtaG_FD_192421 | JGI IMG/M metagenome (GOLD analysis project Ga0247844, IMG submission 192421) | Freshwater microbial communities from meromictic Lake La Cruz, Castile-La Mancha, Spain - LaCruzMarch201714.5m_1 | ecosystem: Environmental > Aquatic > Freshwater > Lake | place: Spain: Castile-La... | reverse complement strand
TTATTCGCACCCTATTGAAAAACATGGCACTACATTACGACTTCGGGCAGGTGCATCTATACGGATCAAACGCTTGGGTGCAGCTTAGGCCCGAATACCAATGGGGCCATGATAAAGATGGGTTAGCTAAGCATCAAAAATCCCATGATCCAGGTCAACATCCACGAGGCCAAGACCCAACTGTCCAAGATCATCGACCAGGCCTGTCGTGGCGAGGAGGTCGTCATCGCCAAGGCCGGCACACCCGTCGTGCGCCTCACCCCCATCGCGCCCCGCCCCAGCCGCCGGCAATTCGGTGCGCTGAGCGGGAAAGCCTGGGGCGACCAGCGTTTCTTCGAGCCTTTGCCGGAGGATGAACTACTGGTCAGCAACGAGCCCCTGTTCGATCACTTCGGCGTGCAGCGACTCTGGTAGCATTTGCCCAGCGACAACCGCGTCGCAAACAGACCGGCGTCTGACCCTTATTTCTGACGATGCTTAAACAGATCCAGGCCGCCCTGCCGTCGGCGGATGCGTTTGGTGCACTTTAGTGACTCACCCATGAACCGCGCCGAACGCATCTTCCGACTACACGCCCTGCTCAATGAGAAAGCGCGCCCGCTCGCGCGGCTGCAAGAGGAGCTGGATGCGTCGCGGGCCACCGTCGTTCGCGATCTAGGCTACATGAAAGACTTCATGGGCGCGCCCATCGAATACGACCGGGCCACCAACGGCTATCGTTACCGCAGCAGCGAGCCCGGGTTCCAACTCCCGGGACTCTGGCTCAACGAAAGCGAACTCTATGCCCTGCTCGCCAGCGAGCGCCTGCTCGACCAGATGCCACCCGGACTGCTGTCACCCTACATCGGCCCCTTGCGCTCACGTATCCGCGCCCTGCTGGCACACAGCGGCCATAGCGCGGCCAGCGTCAGCGAGCGCATCCTGCTGCAACCGGCCGCCGCCCGCCCCGCCAACCCGGAGCGCTTCGGCAGCATCGCCGGCGCGCTGCTCGAAGGGCGCAAGCTCCAGATCGACTACCACGGCCGCGAGCGGGACCGAATGAGCCACCGCACCGTCCATCCCCTGCGGCTGCTGCGGTATCGCGACAACTGGTACCTGGCCGCCTACTGCGAACAGGCCGGCGCGCTGCGCATCTTCTCGCTGGACCGCATCCGCCACGCACGCCCCCTGCCCGAGCCCGCCCCCGCTGCGGACGCGACCGCGCTGGACCGCTTCCTTGGTGCCAGCTTCGGCATCTTCTCCGGGAGCGCCGCCGCCTGGGCCGTGCTGCGCTTCACCCCCGACGCCTCCCGCTGGGTGGCGGACGAGCGCTGGCACCCGGACCAGATCGGCCACTGGGTCGCCGGGCACTACGAGCTTCAAATCCCCTACTCGGACCCACGCGAGCTGTTGATGGACATCCTCAAGTACGGAGCGGAGGTGGAGGTGATCGCCCCGGCCGAGTTGCGGGAAAAGGTGGCGGAGCGGCTGCGGGCGGCTGCGGAACGATACCCGCGCGGCGGCGGTGGCTGATCGGAGTCACGGGAACGACAGACTTAACACAAGGATCTTTACACTGACGTGATCCGTTGGTGCGGCTAACCTTGCTGGGTGTCTTTCCGGCAGGAGTGGTCCAATGGCTCGTTGCGTTGAAAAACAGACTGTGGCGTACCGCCGCCAGACGGCTGGTGTCCGAACTGTAGATCCGTGCGACAGCATCGTTCGCGAGACCTGGTCGCAGCAGGAAGAACTCCGGACCGAAGTCAGAACAGTAAGGACCGGGGGTATGCCAACTCGCGCGACCTTTTCTGCCCTTTGGCAGTTCCTCTCCGCCGTGCTCGGTGCCGCTATCGGCCGCAGCCCTTAGCCCCTTGCCAGATCCGTCCATGATGCCGTAAGGCGTTGAGTATTAAAGGTCCTTCTGTTATTTGAGGGCTGCTTGACCCCGTCCCATCTCCGATGCCGCAAGGCGATTTCTTTTCGCACAGGCTCATTCCCTGAGCCTGTGCCCGTGTTACAAATGGACCCCTCGCCAACGAAAGGGAGATACCCCATGCCAGCAGGCACCGCACAACCGGCCACCCCCGCCATCGACGTCGCCTTCCCGTTGCAGGGCGATGCCATCCCGGTCGACCATGGATATGCACTCTACGCCGCCCTCGCGCACCTGCCGACCGTCGGCGCCTGGCTCCACGAGACGGACCAGGTCGCCATCCACCCCGTCCGCGGCCACTACGCGGGCAACGGCCTGCTCAAGTTGTCCGACGCAAGTCGGCTGCGCCTGCGGCTCCCCGCCGCCTGCCTCCCCCAAGTCCTGCCGCTGGCCGGTAAGTCCGTCGAGATCGACGGCCATCGCCTGCGCATCGGCGTTCCCCAGACCACGCTGCCGCAATCGGCCGTTGCGCTCTACGCCCACGTGGTCACGACCCGCAACGGCCAGGACGAGGACCGCTTCGACGCCGAGATTCGCCACCAGCTCGACACCCTCGCCATCCGCGCCCGCCCGACCCGCGGCAAGCGCCGGGTATTGCGCATCCGTGACAAGAACGTCATCGGACACTCCCTGCTGGTCTCGGAACTGACCGCCGAGGAGTCGATCCGCCTGCAAGAGACTGGACTGGGCGGGCGGCGGAAGATGGGTTGTGGGGTGTTCATCCCCTGGAGAGGCTGAACGATCATGCTCTATGCCAAGAAGAAGCCCCGGGACGGCTCTCCAGCCAAAGACTTAAGCGAGCACTCCTGGGACCTGCTCCGGGCGGCGACAACGATGTTCGGCGGCGCCGAGGGACCAACCGCGCTGGGCGCGGCTTGGCTTCGGTTCTTTCGCCTGACGCCGGACCGGTGGCCGGTCTTCAGCGCCAATCTCGCGGCCTGCGCCCTCTTGCACGACATCGGCAAGGCCAATGACGGCTTTCAATACGCCATGACGCGCGGCGGCGAGCAGCAGCTGCTACGCCACGAGCACCTGAGTGCACTGATCTTGGCGTGGCCGCCAATGCGTGCCTGGCTCGCGGCCAACCCCCTGCTCTTGCCCGACCTCATCGTCAGCGCCGTGGCCTGCCACCATCTCAAGGCCAGCCGGGAACCGCCCAAGCGCCTCGGCTATCCTGCCTTCGGTACGCCCTATCCCGGCAATGACCGCCAAACCCTGGTCATCCTGGAGCCTCCGACCCTGGCGGACCTGCTCGGGAGCGTTGCCTGCCATCTTGGACTGGCCCCGCCCCCGCAGATTCCAGCCCTCTGGACGCTGAACGGGTCCGCGGGGCAAGACCTGGACCAGGCCCGCCGATCCGTGGAACGCCTGTTCCGCTCGATGAGGAGCGCCCCGGGCGACCAGTTGCTCCCGGCGCTGAAGGCGGCCCTGATCGCGGCGGATGCCGCGGGCTCCGGACTGCCCAGGGAAGGGCACAACATCCAAGAGTGGCTCATTGGCGCCTTCGGCCGGGCACCGCTGAGCGCCGCGGAGATTCATCGCGAGGTGCTCGGCAAGCGCATCGCCGAGATCGAGGCCCGCAAGCGCACCACGGACCCGGGATACTGCTTCGCCTACCACGACTTCCAAGACGGCGCCGCTCGGTTGCCTGACCGCGCCCTCCTGCTCGCGGCCTGCGGCGTCGGCAAGACCCTGGCCGCCTGGCGCTGGATCGCCGCGCAACTGGACGTGCGCCCGGCGGGCCGGGCCTTGTTCCTGTATCCGACCCGGGCGACGGCCACCGAGGGGTTCAAGGACTACGTCTCCCATGCCCCGGAGACGGACGCAACCCTGCTGAGCGGTACCGCCGCCTATGAACTCAAGGGCATGTTCGACAACGCGGACGATCCCCGCAGCGAGCGCGGCTACGAGACCGCTGCGCGACTGTTCGCGGTCGGCGTCTGGCCCAAGCGCCTGTTCAGCGCCACCGTGGACCAATTCCTGGGCTTCATGCAACAGACCTACGCCAGCATGTGCCTGCTGCCGGTCCTGGCCGACAGCGTCGTCGTGGTCGACGAGGTACATAGTTTCGACGTCGGCATCTTTTCGACCCTGACCCGCTTCCTCGACGCCTTCGACGTGCCGGTGCTCTGCATGACCGCCAGCCTCCCCGCGGCCCGGCGCCGGGAGTTGACGAAGCGCCATTTCGCCGTCTATCCACAGGACCTGTCTGAATTCAGCGATCTGGAGCGCCGCGCGGCGGCACCGCGCTATCGCGTCCGCCGCGTGGCGGACGAAACCGCGGCGCAGATAATCGCCGAAGACGCCCTGGACCGCGGTCTGCGCGTGCTCTGGGTCGTCAATACCGTCGACCGCTGCCAAGCCTTGGCCGAACGCCTGCGCGCCCGGGACCCGCTCTGCTACCACAGCCGTTTCAGGCTGGCAGACCGCAACCGGCGCCATCGCGAGGTCATCGGCGGCTTTGCTTCCGATACCGGGGCGCTGCTCGCCATCACGACCCAGGTCTGCGAGATGAGCCTGGACCTGGATGCGGACCTGCTCATCAGCGAGTACGCGCCGATTACCGCGCTGATCCAGCGCATGGGCCGCTGCAATCGGCATGAAAAGGCCGCCCGGGGGCTTGGCGAGGTCTGCCTCTACGCCTTGGAGCCGAGTCAGCAGCGCCCGTACGGCGCGGGGGAATTGGCGGTCGCGGCGAGCTTCGTCGCCGACCTCACGGCCGCCGAATCCGTCAGTCAGACCGACCTGGAGCAACGATTGGAACATTACAGCCAACTCGCGCCCAAGGAATCCGAGCGTCTCGCCGCATTCCTCGACGACGGCCCTTGGGCACGCGGCGGCGAAGAGGCCCTGCGCGACGGCGATGACTTCACCGTTCCCGCCATCCTGGACGACGATATCGATCGCTGGGCGCCAGGCGCCGACGGCCTGGTGGTCCCGGTTCCAAGAAACCTGGCCTTGCCCGAGCCACGGCTGCCTCGCCATTTGCACCGCGCCCCGGCAAGTCACTACTCGAAGACACTCGGGTTCCGTAAACACCCGGCGGACGACCACCACGGAGCCGACGAATGAGCGCACCACCCGCCCCGCAGCCGGAATCCCTCGTGCTCGACTACGACCTGATGGAGCTTCCCACCGCCCAGCACAAGGCAGGTCTGGCCGGACTGCTGTTGCACCTGCGCAGCCTCGATCAACGCGGGATCGCCGGAAGCCCGATGGTGGAACGGATCGACCGCTTCGGCGCCGCCATTCGTATCGACCGCGAAAGCCTGCAACTCCTGTTCGACGATCTTTATGCCGCCAGACGGGAGCAAGTCCTGGTCCGCAGCAAGTACGGCAATAAGGCACCCCTGGGCGAGACCTTCGTTGAGGTTTCGCGCGATGGAAAAATGGTCAAGGAGAAGCGCTTTATCTATGAGGATGAACGCCCGAGCGGCCGAGTCCTCGAATTCTGGCTCCAAAAAGGTAAAGAGGACCGCTGGCTGAGCCTCTGGCAAAACATGCTTTGGGGCGTGCTGCGTGCCCAGCCCACAACGCGCGGTGAATACAAAAACTGCGCCGACGGCAACCCGGTTGGTTTCGTCGAAAAGCTCTGGCTGTCCCTGCTCAAGGCGCAAGCTCAGCGCGCCAAAGGCGCCTTCGTGACCGACTCCATCGCCGGCTCCCTGTTCATCGGCGCTCAGGACAAGAATGCGGAACTGGTAGCCTTTGTCGGGCGAGTGGACCATAACCTGCTCCTGCACTTCTGGCAGTGGGCAACCCCCATTTTTGTACCGCGCGTGGTCGACCCCCGCTCCGGCGATTGGGAATACCGCGGCTTTCTGCTCGCCATTCCAGAGGTTGCCGATCTGATCGAGTTCACCCGTGACATGGAGCATTACTGGCGCAGCCGGGACCCCGACGTCACCGGCTACCGTCCGACCCAAGCCCTAGTGGACCTGCCCGCCGAGGGCGGGCTGGAGTTCCTCTATCACCTCACGCACGACCGGCTCGACCGCGCGGACCTATTGTTTGGCGTGCATGCCGTCGAACTCTACCACCAGGAGAAGCAGGGCAACAACGTTCGCCAACTCGCCGCCGAGCGGTTGCTCCCTGACGGGCAACTGTTGCGCAATTACGTCAACGCCAGAGACCGCCGCGCCCACCCCCTGTTCAAGCGCCTGCTGATCGGCAACCTGGTACGAGGTGAGCCCTGGTTCCAGGGCGCAGAAGACCTGTTCGACCGCTATCCGGTAGAGTTCTTCATCCAGCGCCCGGACTCACCCCGCACCCGCTTTTTTGGCAGCGACGTGCGCAAGCGATTCGAGCAAATCATTCAAGATCTGGAAGCTGCGGAGAAAACCGTGCAAGACACCGACGAAGACCAGTTACTCCAACGTTTGATTTACAGGTTGATGCGAAGCTATGTCGAATTGCGCACCCGTGACCGGGCCGCACTCAGCGAGAAGCGACCAGACGATCTCAACGAAGCCGACAAGAAGAAATACCGGGACATGAGACCCAAAGTCGCCACCGGCGCGTTCCTGGCCCTGCGCAGTCGGCGCGGTCAAGACATCGCCGAGTATTTCACCGGAACCCTCTGTGCAGTCGGGCACTACCTGTCCGAAGAGGAATTCCTGCTTCTCGGCAACACCCTGTTGAAAGACCCCGAAAAGGTGAAAAATCTGGCCATGCTGGCGCTATCCGCTCACTCCTGGACACCACGCGCCAAAGAAGACGAGACCGCCGCCGAAACGCCAACCAATTGAGCCAAAAGGAGCCCTACCCATGAACTTGTTTGCCACCGTATTGACCTATACCGCCCCTAGCGCCAATTATCGCGGCGAATCCGCCGAGAACCGGGCGGTCATTCAGAAGATCACCAAGGAACGCTTCGAATATGCCATCATCAGTCCCGAGGCGATTCGCAACGCGATACGCGAGCATCTGCGCCGGCTGGGATTGCCAAGCAACCGTGAACGCCTTGGCGACGAGGATCAGCTTGCCGTTAAGTTCGCCGACTACCCGGACCAAGACCGTTTCGCCGATGACTTCTTCATGGGCTGGCTGGTCGCCGCCGGCGGGAAGGACCGTAAGAATATACTTGAGAACCTGAAGACCCAAGGTCGCGACCCGGCCTTGTTCCTATTTCGGCGTGACTCGATACTGCGCATGAATATGGCCGTGGCCCTTGAGCCCTACCGGCACGACAGCGTTTTCACGCAATCCCCCGCGCAAGTCGATAGCCCTTGGAAAAACGCAGACAGCAGCCAGTTGCTCCACCGCGAAACGGCCTATACCGCGTTTCAGTATCCCTTTGCCTTGAACCTGGAGGACTGCCGGGGCAAGCCGGACTGGACGCGCACCCTGCTTCGTGCCGTCGGCGAGCTCAACGATGTCGCTGGCAATCATGCCCGCAGCTACTTCGAGATGGCACCGGCGTCGCTCGTCGTGCGGTTGACGAATCAACTGGTGGCGGGTTACGACACCTACGGATTTCGCATTAAAGAAACCGCGCATCGACTGCCCGAGATCGTCGACGGCATCCTGCGGGACGACTATCCGGGGGGCGAATTCTTCCTCGGCGGTCAACTCGTGAAAGAGATGGCGGACGAGACGATCAAGGCACTGGAAGGCAAAGGAGTCACCCTGGACCGCAATCCCCAACGGCTACTGATGACCATTGCCGACCGGGCCGGATTTCCCGCCGCGCAGGAGTGACGAAACATGCTCTGGCTCTACGTCCAGGCACCCTTCGCCGCGTTCCGGACCTTCACCGCAGGGAGTTTTCGGCCCGTCGCCCCGTTCATGACACCCTCGGCCGCCTATGGGCTGCTGTTGAATCTGGCCGGGATCGAGATGCGGGAGGACGACGGCAAGTCACCGATGACCTTGATCAGAAAAGGCTTGCCGACTGTCGAGATCGCCCTCGGTTCATTGGGGGAGCCGCACCGGCACAGCCTGTTTCAACAACTCCACAACTACCCGGTTGGCAACTCGGGGGCCGATCACGCGCCCGCGTGCAAGGGCAACAAGTACAACATCACGCCGGCGCGCCGCGCCTTCCTTTCCGACCTGCGCGTATGCATCGGCATGCGCGGAGCCGAACCCATGGAGCGGCAGGTTCAAGAGGCTCTGGCGGGACGCGGGCCCGCCCGCTACGGGCTGCCTTTCCTTGGGGACAACAACTTCCTCCCCGACCGCATCGACGTCTTGGCCGGGCCGCGCCCCGCACGGTGGCTCGTGCCGATGGAACCGGATGACACACCGCTGCCCGGCGAGGAACCCATGCGGCTGACCGTAACCATCGACCGCGCGGACATGTCCCGAACTGTCAGTCGACTATACAGAATTCAGGCGCACCAATGCGATGCGGTGCCGGACGCCGCTTGGACTCCGGTGGCCTATGAATAGCTGAATCACCGGACAGCGCACGCGAGCCACCAGTACGCCGGCAGATTGCACCAACGCGAGAAGCTGGCCCTGGTCGGTCCGCGCAGCGGCCTTGGACATCGCTCCGGCCACTGGGAGCGCCGCACCCCAGTGCGGCGCGGCCTACCTGCAGCGCGCAGCGTCGCGGTCACCCGCGAGGCCGCGCCGCGCTGGGGTGCGGCGCTCCCAGCGTTCGACCCGGGCTCCGCGCGTGCTCTCGCCGGTGCCGGGTGGCCGGGAGGATGATCGAGGCCACGTCAACTGACAGGAGGGTAACGCCCGACGAGCGCTCCGGCACAGCAAGACCAGTTTCGGAATCTCCAAAGGAAAAGCGAGGTAAACCGTTATGCAAGAATCCGCTGAATCAAGACCCCTCATGCGGGTCATGGCCCTGCACGCGCTCGCCTACTGCGAGCGGCTGTTCTATCTGGAGGAAGTCGAGGAGATCCGGGTCGCCGATCACCGGGTCTATGCCGGGCGCACCCTGCACGAGGGGCTCGACCCGGAGGGCGAATGGAGCACCGTCACCCTGGAGAGCGAGCATTGGGGTCTGACGGGCAAGATGGACTATGTGCGCTACCGGGACGGGGCCATCTGCCCTTACGAGCACAAGCGAGGCCGTTCGCGGGGCGAGGACGCCTGGGCCTCGGATCGGCTGCAAGTCATCGCCTATTGCGTACTCCTGGCCGAGCACCTGCAACGGCCCGTCCCGGAAGGGCGCATCCGCTACCACGCCAACAACAAGACCGTGCGCGTGCCCATCGGGGACGAGGCCCTGGACGAACTGCGGCGCGCACTGGAGCGGGCGCGGGGCCTGGCCGGCACCATCGACCGGCCGCCGGTGGCCGACAACGAAAACCTCTGTGCCCGGTGCTCGCTGGCCCCGGTCTGTCTCCCGGAAGAAGAACGTCTGCTCGGTGCCGAAGAAAACGGCGCCACCGCGCCGGCCAAACCGCAGCGTCTCTTCCCCGCGGACGACGAGCGCCTCATTCTGCACGTCACCGAGCCCGGGACCCGCCTCGGCAAACGCGGCGAGCAGATCCTGGTCACCCCGCGCGAGGGTCCGGAGTCGGCCTATCCGTCCCACAACGTCGCCGCCCTGGTCTTGCACGGGGCGGTCCAGATGAGCACCCAGCTCATCCATTACGCCGCGGCGAGCGACATCGCCATCCATTGGCTGACCGGCGGCGGGTACTATGTGGGAGGTCTGGTCCCGCCTTGGGGCGTGCAGCGCCGATTGCGTCAATACCGCGGGCTGGACGACCCGCAATTGCGCGAATCTCTGACGCACCGGCTGACCAAGGCGAAGGTGGAGAACCAACTCGGCTTTCTGGTCCGCAGCGCCCGCAACCGCGGCAAGCTCGAGGATGTCTCGCAAGCCCTCGACGGCATCCGCGCCGAGTTGCGCGGCATGGAGCGCGACGCGGGCAGCGAGGCCCAACGCGGGCATGAAGGCATGGCCGGGCGGCACTACTTCGGCGCCCTGCAACACCTGCTCGACCCCGAGCAAACCCTGATGGCCTTCGCCGGCCGCAACCGCCGGCCGCCGCTCGACCCGTTCAACGCGGCCCTGAGCTTCGGCTACAGCCTCCTCAACCGCGACCTGATCGCCGCCATCCTGTGTGTCGGGCTCGACCCCGCCCTGGGCTTCTTCCACCGGCCGCGCAGCGCGGCCTACCCCCTGGCCCTGGACCTGATGGAGTTGTTCCGCACCACCTTGTGGGACATGCCCCTGGTCGCCTCGGTGAACCGCCGTCAGTGGAACCCCGAGCATTTTTCCATCACCCCGCAACGGGTCTGGCTGTCGCCGGAGGGGCGTAAGCTTGCCATCACCCTCTACGAGGAGCGCAAACAGGAACAGTGGCGGCACCCGGTGCTCGACTACTCCTTGAGCTATAGTCGCGCCATGGAGCTTGAGGTGCGACTCCTGGAGAAGGAATGGAGCGGCGCCCCCGGGCTCTTCGCCCGAATGCGGGTGCGCTGATGAGCCACGACAGCGAACATGCGGAAAAGCGCTGGTACCTGGTCAGCTACGACATCCGCGACCAGCGGCGCTGGCGTCTGGCGTACAAGACGCTCAAAGGCGCCGGCGACCGTATCCAATATTCCTTGTTCCGCTGTCGGCTCTCCATGACCGAGATGGAGAGGCTACGCTGGGAGTTGGAACGGATACTCAGCGACGAGGACGACCTGATGTTCGTTCATCTGTGCCCCCGCTGCGCCGGGCGCATCCAGGAAAAGGGCAAGGACACCGGCTGGTCCGAACCCGCTCCCCGCTTCAACGTCTTGTGACAACATGCACCGGCCGCTGGACCCGTCGCCACCCCCCGGGGCCAACCGGAACTCGCTGATTGATATGCCGAACCTCGCGTACACCCCACTCGGATATGCTTGCAGCCCGCAATCCGTTGCTTGTTGGGGCCAATCCTGCAATATTGGCGACCCGTGGGACCGGTGTCATCCCAGCGCCCCAAGATGCTTGCGGCAAGCCCGAGAACGCCGTTGAGAAACATGGACTTGGATGCGGGCGGTCCATTCATCCGTGATGCCGAAAGGCGTTGAGCACGCTCCCGGCTGGAGCGCGGGCTGGGGGCGTTGCGGGTCCATTCATCCGTGATGCCGAAAGGCGTTGAGCACATCCCCTTGATCTCCTGATTCGACGCCGACCACCAGGTCCATTCATCCGTGATGCCGAAAGGCGTTGAGCACCGACAAGAAGTTATCGAGGTCGACCAGGGCGGCGAAGTCCATTCATCCGTGATGCCGAAAGGCGTTGAGCACCGTCACTCCCAAGTGTGCCCGTCGGGGGGTGTATAGTCCATTCATCCGTGATGCCGAAAGGCGTTGAGCACAAGCAGACGCAGTCGGGCCTGGACGCACTGGCGGGTCCATTCATCCGTGATGCCGAAAGGCGTTGAGCACCCACCAACGGCTATCCGCTCAATGCGATCGAGGATGTCCATTCATCCGTGATGCCGAAAGGCGTTGAGCACCATATCGGTGAAGGAGCCAACGCGCGCCAGGTGCAGTCCATTCATCCGTGATGCCGAAAGGCGTTGAGCACGCCGAAGACCCGCTCACCACCGCCCGCATCCACCTGGTCCATTCATCCGTGATGCCGAAAGGCGTTGAGCACAGGCGCGGGCGGCAGCCGAAAGAGGGCTTGATCGTGGTCCATTCATCCGTGATGCCGAAAGGCGTTGAGCACGAGGAGACCGGCGCAGTAGTCGCGGTCCTGGTGGAGTCCATTCATCCGTGATGCCGAAAGGCGTTGAGCACACTTCGCGTGGTCGCTGATCCGCCGAGGGGTCAAGTCCATTCATCCGTGATGCCGAAAGGCGTTGAGCACCCACCCCCGGTCGCCACCCACTACCGGCGCAAGATTGGTCCATTCATCCGTGATGCCGAAAGGCGTTGAGCACACGGCATCGCGACGGGCGAGCGGGGACAGTGCGCCCGTCCATTCATCCGTGATGCCGAAAGGCGTTGAGCACACGGCGGCCAAGTTGGCGACGACAGGGCTCTACGGGTCCATTCATCCGTGATGCCGAAAGGCGTTGAGCACAGAGGCAGTAGGAAAGAAGATTCCTGAGGATTACCCGGTCCATTCATCCGTGATGCCGAAAGGCGTTGAGCACTCCTTGGGCAGTTCGAGGCCCATGCCGAGCACGGTGTCCATTCATCCGTGATGCCGAAAGGCGTTGAGCACGATGGGGACGGCCTGGTCCTGATCGACAACGTGTCACGTCCATTCATCCGTGATGCCGAAAGGCGTTGAGCACAGGCGGGTGGCTGGCGTCACGGCGACGGTGTTTTTCGTCCATTCATCCGTGATGCCGAAAGGCGTTGAGCACTCCGAGGGACTGGCGGTGATGACGTGCCCGATCCAGGTCCATTCATCCGTGATGCCGAAAGGCGTTGAGCACACCCCGGCGGGATCGATCGTGCAGAAGTCGGGGAGTCCATTCATCCGTGATGCCGAAAGGCGTTGAGCACAACACCAGGCCCTGGTAGGCCCGCGACTCCAGGAGGGTCCATTCATCCGTGATGCCGAAAGGCGTTGAGCACAGGCGGTCGGTCTCGCCCAGGTCGCGCGAGAGGCGTGTCCATTCATCCGTGATGCCGAAAGGCGTTGAGCACAGCGCGGCTGGTGGCCAGGTCGCCGCGCCCGCGGTGTCCATTCATCCGTGATGCCGAAAGGCGTTGAGCACCTTCGCGCCGTTGGCAATCCGCTCAGCGCAGCTCGTCCATTCATCCGTGATGCCGAAAGGCGTTGAGCACGCAGAGGCAGAGGCAGAGACGGGAGCGGGCGCGGGTCCATTCATCCGTGATGCCGAAAGGCGTTGAGCACTTTACCGCTCTTGTCGATCTGTCCGTAGGTCAGACCGTCCATTCATCCGTGATGCCGAAAGGCGTTGAGCACTCCGAGCACAATTAGAGAACTACCGCCATGACTCGTCCATTCATCCGTGATGCCGAAAGGCGTTGAGCACCCTTAGACCGCAACGAGTGGTATCGGTCGATTGCTGTCCATTCATCCGTGATGCCGAAAGGCGTTGAGCACTCATACGTAGACCAATCCACAGCGTTGTACCCGGGTCCATTCATCCGTGATGCCGAAAGGCGTTGAGCACAAGCCCGCCGACGTGGACGGGGAAAACAGCAGCAGCGTCCATTCATCCGTGATGCCGAAAGGCGTTGAGCACCGGCTGAGGTGGCGGCGCGGGCGCTGATCGGGGGGGGGGTCCATTCATCCGTGATGCCGAAAGGCGTTGAGCACTCGCGCTCTACGTCGACAACGCGCCCTACGCCCGGTCCATTCATCCGTGATGCCGAAAGGCGTTGAGCACCCACACCCCGCCACCATCTTCGCCGCCTGCGCCGTGGTCCATTCATCCGTGATGCCGAAAGGCGTTGAGCACATCAGGGCGAGCAGCACATACTCGCCCGGCAGGATGTCCATTCATCCGTGATGCCGAAAGGCGTTGAGCACTCGACTGTGATCGTGCCGACACTCGGAGCCACCCCGTCCATTCATCCGTGATGCCGAAAGGCGTTGAGCACTCTATGAGATCGCGAATCTGGAGTTTACCGGGGGGGTGTCCATTCATCCGTGATGCCGAAAGGCGTTGAGCACTCCGGGAGGTGGCGCAGATCCAGGCGACGCCGGATGGGTCGTCCATTCATCCGTGATGCCGAAAGGCGTTGAGCACATCAGGGTGATCAGCACATACTCGCCCGGCATGACGGTCCATTCATCCGTGATGCCGAAAGGCGTTGAGCACGTGGTGCGCGCGCTTTGGGCACCGCGGGCGCTGGGTCCATTCATCCGTGATGCCGAAAGGCGTTGAGCACGACCGCGACAAGCTGGCGGGCGAGGATATCCTGATGTCCATTCATCCGTGATGCCGAAAGGCGTTGAGCACGCCAGGCCGCGGCGGGGGGGGCGTGAGATGGACCCGTCCATTCATCCGTGATGCCGAAAGGCGTTGAGCACGCCGAGCCCGAACAGCACCAGGGCCAGCCCCTCCGAGGTCCATTCATCCGTGATGCCGAAAGGCGTTGAGCACTCGACGCGGGGACGGAGGATCTGGACCCGACGGGGGTCCATTCATCCGTGATGCCGAAAGGCGTTGAGCACTGCTGGCGACGGTGCGCAATCTGGGGCTGGACCCGGGTCCATTCATCCGTGATGCCGAAAGGCGTTGAGCACATCTGCAACAGCTTTTGCAGACTTGCCGAATGATGTGTCCATTCATCCGTGATGCCGAAAGGCGTTGAGCACCTTTTAAGGGTCGTCTCCCTGCGATCTTTGGGCAGGTCCATTCATCCGTGATGCCGAAAGGCGTTGAGCACGGTGTTCCTGGTGCGGGGCGGACGGGGAGCCGTGCGCCGTCCATTCATCCGTGATGCCGAAAGGCGTTGAGCACCGCGGTCGAAGGTCGTTGATGCGCGCGATAAGCTCGTCCATTCATCCGTGATGCCGAAAGGCGTTGAGCACTCGGTTTTCTCTTGCGAGTAGGCCAGCAATTCCGCGTCCATTCATCCGTGATGCCGAAAGGCGTTGAGCACTACTGCGGCCCCCGCATGAAAGACCAGACCCCGCCCGTCCATTCATCCGTGATGCCGAAAGGCGTTGAGCACGCTAAGGCGGCTGTTAGCGGCTTCCAAGAAGCGCGGAAAAATGGCGAACTCACCTGCGGTAGGAGCGGGGGGCCGGGGCGCCCACGGAGGAGCGCCGACCGGGCGGGGATCAGAACGGCATGGGGTCGCCG
>Ga0247844_1006135_pt1 | contig 14617 bp, 16 predicted proteins | sample LaCtaG_FD_192421 | JGI IMG/M metagenome (GOLD analysis project Ga0247844, IMG submission 192421) | Freshwater microbial communities from meromictic Lake La Cruz, Castile-La Mancha, Spain - LaCruzMarch201714.5m_1 | ecosystem: Environmental > Aquatic > Freshwater > Lake | place: Spain: Castile-La... | reverse complement strand
CGGTATTTCGCTTGGCCGATCGTATTTCAGTGCTGGTGTATGGTCGTGTCATCGCGACAGGCACGCCCGAAGAGATTCGTGCGAATGAGACCGTGCGGCAAGCTTATTTGGGCGACGAAGGCTCAACATGTTAAGTATTAAAAATATTCAAAGTGGCTATGGCCTAAGCCAGGTCTTGTTTGACGTCTCGCTTGAGATTGCCGTGGGTGAAGTGGTCGCTGTATTAGGCCGTAATGGGATGGGCAAATCGACGCTCGTGCGTACGCTTTTCGGGCAGCTTGCTTTGCAAGCGGGTTCGTTGCAAGTCGACGGGCAAGACATTGCGGGTTGGTCTACCGATCGGATCGCGCGTTTAGGGTTGGCGATTGTCCCCGAAGGGCGACAGTGTTTTCCTAACCTGACGGTACGCGAACATTTAACGGCCTTTGCTGCGCAACGCAATGCCGCGTCAGTGCAACAGTGGGATGCCGAACGAGTGTTCGCGATGTTTCCGCGTTTGCGTGAGCGTGCAGGCAACATGGGCAATCAGTTGTCGGGCGGCGAGCAGCAAATGCTAGCGATTGGCCGCGCGCTGGTGACCAATCCACGTTTGCTCGTGCTGGATGAGGCAACAGAGGGCTTGGCGCCTTTAGTGCGCGAAGAAATCTGGCAGTGCCTCGCTCGTTTACGCCTAGAAGGGCAAACGATTTTGGTGATAGATAAGTATGTCGAACGCTTGATTAAACTCGCCGACCGCCACGTGATCCTTGAGCGCGGCCGTGTGGTGTGGCAAGGTAGTTCGGCCGCGTTAAACGCAGACCGCGCCTTATGGGCGCGGTATCTCGGCGTTTAAGTCGCCTTCGCGAGTTTCGCAAATACTCGATCAGCGGCAGCGACGGTGGCGGCGATGACGTCATCCGTGTGGGTGGCTGAGACAAAGCCTGCCTCGTACGCCGACGGTGCGAAATACACACCTTCGTCGAGCATGGCATGAAAAAATACTTTGAACATGTCGATGTTGCTGGCCGAGACTTCAGCGAGGGTGGTCGGGACGGTGTTTGAAAAGTACATGCCAAACATGCCGCCTTCGGAGTCGGCGCAAAAGGCAATGCCATGCTTACGTGCGGCGGCGGTTAAACCCTCTGTCAGCTTGCGCGTACGTGCTGCAAGGTCTTCATAGAAGCCAGGTTTGCTCAGCAATTTAAGCGTGGTGATACCCGCTGCAACGGCAACCGGGTTGCCCGATAAGGTGCCGGCTTGATAGACGCCACCAAGAGGTGCGATGTTTTTCATGATCGCAGCGCTGGCACCGAACGCGCCAATGGGCATGCCTCCGCCAATCACCTTGGCTAAGGTGGTGATGTCGGGTTTGATACCCGTTAAACCTTGCACGCCTTGTGGTCCTACGCGAAAGCCCGTCATCACTTCATCAAAAATCAGTAACGCGCCATGTGCGGTGCATTCGCTGCGCAGAGTTTCAAGAAAGCCTGCAATCGGCTTAATTAAATTCATGTTGCCAGCCATCGGCTCAACGATGATGCAGGCAATCTCTTTGCCATGCGTTGCAAAGGCGGCTTTGACGCCAGCGATATCGTTGTAATCCAACACGATGGTATGGGCGACAAATTCGGGTGGCACGCCGGCAGAGGTCGGATCGCCGCCCGCCGTGAGCAAGCCAGAGCCCGCCTTGACGAGCAGGCTGTCGGCATGGCCGTGATAACAGCCTTCAAACTTGATGATCTTGCTGCGACCAGTTGCACCACGGGCCAAACGAATCGCCGTCATGGTGGCTTCGGTGCCCGAGCTGACTAAACGTACCTGCTCGAAAGAGGGCATGCGGGCAATCAGCATTTCAGCGATTTCAATCTCGGCTTCGGTGGGGGCGCCATAAGACAGGCCATGAACCGCTGCATCTTGTACCGCTTTGACGACTTCAGGATGCGCGTGACCTAGGATGGCTGGGCCCCATGAGCCGATGTAATCAATGTAGCGTTTGTCTTCGGCATCCCAAAAATAAGGGCCTTGCGCACGCGCGACAAAGCGCGGCGTGCCCCCGACTGAGCGAAAGGCACGCACGGGTGAGTTCACGCCGCCGGGAATACTTCGACAGGCGCGTTCAAAAAGTTCAGCGTTGCGAGACATAAGAATAGATCCGCCTAGACAATAGAAGAAAAGGGTTGCGAGAGCGCGCGTGCTGCGGCTTCGATATCGGGTGCCATAAACAGGCTACCGATGACTGCGAGCGAGTCAGCGCCGGCCAGGGCTAAGGCTTGCGCGTGTTGCGGTCCGATCCCGCCAATCGCGACCACGGCAGGGCGCGGTGTCGAATAACGTTCGCACAGGTCGCGCCCCTCGCCTAATACCGCTAAGGGCGCAGATGGCGCCAGCGGTTTTGTTTGCGACGCATACATCGCCCCGAAGGCAATATAAGAGACGTCATGCTGCAAGAGTTGTTGTGCAAGTTGTATGTTGGCATAACACGACACACCTAATAGCATGTCGGGACCAATCTCGCTGCGTACCATTGCAACGGGGTCGTCGTGCTGCCCAAGGTGGATTCCATCGGTGTTTAACTCAAGCGCTAAGCGCCAGTCATCGTTGATGAAAAAGGTAACGTTCAGCTCGCGGCATAACGTTGCCAAGCCTTGCGCTAACTCTTTGCGCAAGCCGCGATCAGGCGATTTGTGGCGAAATTGCAGCGCACGCATGCCGCCCCTGGCTGCAGCACGTACCGCCTGTTCAAGAGTGTTGGCCTCGTTCCATTCGGGCGTGACTCCGTAGAGCCCTGAGGGAAAGCGCAGTGCAGGATTGGCAGTATTCAGTGAGGTCATGGCTTAAGTCTCGAGAGCAAGCCGGCGGGCGATGCGGTTACCCATGCCTGGCTGAAACGATTGGGCGACGGCGAGCTCTGCATGGCTACAGGCCTGTCTGGCGGCCTCGGGCACTTCTAGGCCTTGTGCCAACAGAGTCGCTAGGCCCGCTGCGACCACGCCACCCGAGTCTCGCAGTCGATCGGGTGGGGCCACCCAAGGCCATGAAATGGTTTCATTTTGTGGGCCGAGCAGCATATTGACCTGATGCCCCGGGCGCTGTTGATGGCCAATCACCAACACCCAGCTTGCGCCGATGGCTTGGAGGGCTTGTGGACCGGCAGTTTGCCCCGATGCCTCGAGTAAATCTTCGGTCACCCATTGGGCTAGACGTTTGCCATCCACCACCACGACGTGCGCCTGTGGCACAAGTAGTTCAACCACCGCGCCAACCAGGTCTTCGACGTCGTCTTCGTCTTCAGAGACCTCTTCGGTGTCGATCTCTTGCTGACCAAGATGCAATACCATCGGGACTTGGCTGTAGTCGGCCGCAATCTGAGCGACCGCACTGGCGGCCTCGACCGACGATAATTGACCGACTTTGATCGCTTGCACAGGAATATCTTCAAGCAGGCAGCGCGCCTGGTCATCAATTTGCTCTGCTGGGCAGGGTAATACGGCCTCGGTGTCGGCGCTGTCTTGAATGGTGATGGCAGTCAGAGTGGCCAAGGCGTGCCCGTTGAGGGCAGCGCAAGTGATGGCATCGGCTGGTAGCCCATCTGAGCCTGTGGGGTCAAAGGGGCCAAAAATCAGAACAATCGAAGTCGAATTTGGTGGATTCATGTCAAAAAGGCAGGCAATAAACAGACAGCGAGCGGTTGGTTTCGGTAAGATTGACCCCATTGTAAGAGAACAACCGTGTTTGCCCCCTGTTATTGATGACGAACGGGGCTTAATTTAAAGAGAGAGCTATGCGTACTTGGATGTGTTTAATTTGCGGTTGGATCTATGACGAAGAGTCTGGTTTGCCTGAAGAGGGCATTGCCCCCGGCACAAAGTGGGAAGACGTGCCGCCAAACTGGGTTTGCCCAGAGTGTGGCGCCCGCAAAGAAGATTTTGAAATGATGGAAGTCTAAATAATTTTTATATAGGTTCGTATTGATGACGCAAGACCCAAAGATCGCCCAAGACACCTCGCCAGACTTCACCATTGATCTGTCAAATCAGTTTTTGATGGCGATGCCCGGGATGGTCACCGGCGAGTTGGCCGGTACCGTGATCTACGTTTGTGAACACGGGCCCAAAGGGGCGTTGGGGCTCGTGATCAATCGCCCAACAGACTTATCCTTGACGAGTTTGCTTGAAAAAATTGATCTGAAGCTTGAAATTAGCCCGTTTCAGTCAAACGTGGTGTTTTTTGGTGGGCCCGTGCAGACGGATCGTGGGTTTGTGTTGCACACCCCCTTGGGCGACTACAGTTCAAGTATCAAGCTCGGCAAGCTAGCGCTGACCACCTCACGCGACGTGTTGCAAGAGGTCGCAGCGGGCAAAGGGCCCGAAAAACTGTTGGTCACACTCGGCTACGCGGGTTGGGGGGCAGGGCAGCTTGAAAACGAGTTGGCGCAAAACGCCTGGCTCAATGTCGCCGCTGACACCGACATCATTTTTTCGACGCCTCCTGAGCTGCGCTACCCGGCGGCGTTAAAGTTGCTTGGTATCGATCCAATTATGCTCAGCGGTGCGGCAGGGCATGCCTGAGGAAACGCTTCTGGCCTTTGATTACGGCGCTAAAAAACTTGGTGTGGCGCTCGGCAACACTCTTCTTAAACAAGCGCGGCCGCTGGATTTGATACTTGAATCCACACGCGACGGGCGCTTTGCCCGGATTGAGGCGTTGCTCGCGACCTGGCAACCCGAACGCCTAGTCGTTGGCCTAGCCTTGGCAACCGATGGCTCTGAGCAGTATGCCTCGCAACACTGCCGACGCTTTGCTCGCCAGCTTGAGGGCCGTTTTGGGATACCTGTTGTGCTTGTCGATGAACGCGGCTCAAGCGTTGAGGCTCAGAAAATTACAGGCAATGCGCCCGATGATGCTGTCGCAGCGGCTATTATTCTGCAACGCTATTTTGATGCGCATTCCTAAGGCCTGCCCCCATGTCACAACAGCCGCCCGCCTACACCCCTGACACGCTACCAGATGCTGAAACGCTTTATGCAGCCCTGCTCGTGGCAGTCAGACAAATCGTCCAGTCTTTGCCCATTCAGCAGGTGCACCTAGTCGGCATACACTCTGGCGGCGCCTGGCTTGCCGCACGCTTGCATCGCGACTTAAAGTTAGTGCAACCCTACGGCGCCCTAGATATCAGTTTTTATCGTGATGATTTTGACAAAATAGGCTTGCATAGCCAGGTGTTGCCGTCTGATATCTCTTTTCCGGTCACTGACAAGCATTTGATTTTGATTGATGATGTGCTTTACACCGGACGCACTATTCGAGCGGCCATGCACGAGCTGTTTGACTATGGTCGTCCAGCCTCGATTCGCTTAGCTGTATTAGTGGATCGTGGTGGGCGCGAACTTCCGATTGCAGCAGTCGCGGTCGGTGGTGTGGTGACTCCTGCCCCTGCGGGCACGCTAGTGCTGTCGCAAACCGAAGACGGCACGTTAGTGTTGACGACCGAACCCAAGGAGAACTGATGCGTAATCCACAACTCAATCGCCATGGCGAATTGACGCATCTGTTGACGACTGAAGGTTTGCCGCGCGCGATATTGACGCACATTCTGAATACAGCGCAAACCTTTATGCCGCTGGCCGAGCGCGACGTGAAAAAAGTCCCCCTGCTGCGCGGCAAAAGTGTATTCAATCTGTTTTTTGAAAATTCAACGCGCACTCGTACCACCTTTGAAATTGCTGCCCAGAGGTTATCAGCGGATGTCTTTAATCTAAATATCAATGTGTCGTCTGCAGCCAAGGGCGAGACGCTACTGGATACCATCGCCAACTTAACGGCCATGCAGGCCGACCTGTTCGTGGTGCGTCACGAAGCCAGTGGCGCGCCCTACCTCATTGCGCAGCATGTGGCACCCCATGTGCATGTGATCAATGCCGGGGACGGGCGCCATGCTCATCCGACACAAGCCTTGCTGGACATGTACACGATTCGTCATTTCAAAAAAGACTTTTCAAACTTGACGGTTGCGGTGGTGGGCGATGTGTTGCACTCGCGCGTGGCTCGCTCGAATATTCATGCCCTCACGACACTTGGGGTGGCCGAGGTGCGGGCCATTGCGCCTTTAACCTTGCTGCCAAGTGGTTTAGATCAGATGGGCGTACGTGTCTTTACAGACATGCGCGAAGGCTTAAAAGATGTCGATGTGGTCATCACACTGCGACTGCAAAATGAGCGTATGCGTGGTGCATTGTTGCCCTCGTCACACGAATACTTCAAGCATTATGGTTTGACCGAAGAAAAACTTGCGCTAGCTAAGCCCGACTGCATCGTGATGCATCCGGGTCCAATGAATCGCGGCGTTGAAATTGATTCGGCGGTGGCCGACGGCAAGCAGTCTGTCATCTTGAATCAGGTGACATTCGGCATCGCAGTGCGAATGGCCGTGATGAGTATTGTTGCCGGAGCCTCAGCATGAAGCTACAGATCAAAAATGGGCGAGTGATTGATCCTGCGAACGGTGTGGATCGCGTGGCCGATGTGTTTGTGGGCGATGGGGTCATCACAGCATTTGGCGCAGCGCCGGCGGACTTCAAGGCCGATCGTGTGATTGATGCCACCGATAAATTGGTATTGCCTGGTTTGGTGGATTTGGCTGCACGCCTGCGCGAGCCGGGGTTTGAATACCGTGGCACGCTCGAGTCTGAAATGCGGGCGGCCTTAGCCGGCGGCATTACGAGCTTGGTGCTGCCGCCCGATACTGATCCAACGCTTGATGAGCCAGGTCTAGTCGAAATGCTCAAGCATCGTGCGCGACAGCTCGATCAGGTCAATCTATATCCGCTGGGTGCCATGACGGTTGGTCTCAAGGGCGAGGTCATCACCGAGATGGCTGAACTCACCGAAGCTGGTTGTGTCGCGTTTTCGCAAGCCGATACGCCGATTGTGGATACCAATGTTTTATTGCGTGCCATGCAGTACGCGCGCACCTTTGACTTTATGCTGTGGCTGCGTGCGCAAGACCCCTGGTTGTCGGGTTCTGGTGTTGCGGCCAGCGGCGCGTACGCTTCGCGACTTGGCCTACCTAGCATCCCAGTGCAGGCTGAAACCGTTGCGTTAAACACGCTCTTTGATTTGCAACGGACCTGCGGTGTGCGGTTACACATTTGCCGAGTGTCGTCGGCAGCGGGCATCGAGCTCGTACGGGCCGCCAAGCGTGAAGGCTTGCCTGTGACGTGCGATGTGTCGGCAAACCATGTGCATTTAACCGATGTTGATATTGGTTACTACGACAGCAACTTTCGTCTAGATCCGCCCTTACGAGGGCAACGTGATCGTGAGGCGATTCGTGCGGCGTTGGCTGACGGCACCATTGATGTGGTGTGTTCAGACCATACTCCCGTTGATGATGACGGCAAAATGTTGCCCTTTGCTGAAGCTGAGCCGGGTGCTACGGGGCTTGAACTTTTGCTTTCGTTGACGCTGAAATGGGCAATAGAGGCCAAGGTTCCGTTGCCTGAGGCACTTGCACGTGTCACGAGCGGCCCAGGTCGCGTGCTCGCCGGTGCCTCGAGCCAGGCTGCCTTCGCGGGTCAAATTGGTGTGGGTGCACCCGCTGATTTGTGCGTGGTCGATCCAAAGGCGTTTTGGCAAGTCAACCGAGACTCCTTCTTAAGTCAAAGTCAGCACACCCCATTTTTAGGGATGGAGTTACCTGGACGTGTCTGCCTGACGATGGTTCGCGGCCAGGTCGGCTGGGAGCTTGTTGGTTGAAGGTCTTGCGGTTCACGTTGCGCGCTGTGCTCGTGACCTGTTGGATCCTGTGCGGCCTCTTGATCATCGCACTGACTTATCCCTGGATTGGTTTGTCTGGGCGCCTTTGGGCCAAAAAATATTGGTCAAAAATATTGCTCGGGTTGTGCGGCATGCGAGTCACTCAACACGGTGACCCGGTTTTGCACGGAGGTGTGCTGTGGGTGATGAATCACATCTCATGGCTCGATATTTTTTTCTTGAACGGTGTGCGAGCGACGGCCTTTATTGCAAAAAGCGAGATTAGGCGCTGGCCCTTACTTGGTTGGCTCGTTGCCGGTGCAGGCACAATTTTTATTGAACGTGCCTCGCGCCACGCAGTGCACAAAGTGGGCATCGCGATGCAGGCACACTTTGCACGCGAGCAGGCTGTGGGTTTGTTTCCTGAGGGGACCACATCACCTGGCTTCGATTTGTTGCCGTTTTATGCCAATTTATTTGAACCCGCGCGCAAAGCGGCTGTGCAAATTCAACCGGTGGCGTTACTGTATTTTCATCAGGGGCGGCGCAGTGATTTGGCCGCCTTTGTGGGCGAGCAGACCTTGCTCGAGAGCGTGTGGTGCATCTTAAGCGCCAGCGGCCTCTCGGTTGAAATTCATTTTTTACCGGTGGTGCTTGAAGCGCGGGCTGAGAACGCACCGCCACGTGCTGCGCTTGGCCACATGGCGCGTGACGCGATCGCTGCAGTCGTGTTGCCAAACACCTGAGGCACGCCTCGTGCGAAACAGGTCTAAGGTGCTTTCGGTGGCCCTCTATCGTTGAAACGGTTGCACACCTCAGCGTAAAGTGCAACCTAGCTACACCACGTGTTCAGGTAGTGCCTAGCAGCCTTGGCACCTCGGGTGCGCGCGTAAGCGTGGATATACCCCCAGTGCGTTGCTTGAAAATATTTTTTGTTTTTGCGACAAATCTGCCGATGGTGAAGCGTCGATATAGCGCTTGGTATCGTCAAAATAAAAATTGGTGAGCGGATCGATCCCTTGCACTGCCCCCACGGTTTCTGAGGCAAACAGAACGTTCTTGGTCGGGATCACTTTTAATAAAAGATCAATACCAGGTTGGTGATACACGCAGGTATCAAAGAACACGTTGTTTAAAACCTTTTGCTCAAGCGGTGGCAGGCCCATGTCTTGCGCAAGGCCGCGATAACGACCCCAGTGATAAGGCGCTGCGCCACCGCCATGCGGGATAATGAATTTAAGTGTCGGGAAATCTTTAAAAATATCCGACGTCATGAACTGTACAAACGCGGTGGTGTCACCATTGATGTAATGCGTAGCCACCGCATTGAAATGTGGATTGCATGAGCCGCTGACGTGAATCATCGCAGGTATATCAAGCGCCACCATTTTTTCGTAGAGCGGATACCACCATTTTTTATCCCAAAGCTGCGGGTCGCCCCAGTGTCCGCCCGTGGGATCGGGGTTGATATTGGCGCCGATAAAACCATACTCGTTGATGCAGCGGTCAAGCTCTTCAAACACACGGGCGCCAGGCGCAACGCCAGGTGCCTGAGGCAACTGGCAGACCCCGACAAAGTTATCGGGATACATCTTACAGACGCGATCAATGAGCGCGTTGTTGTAGCGTGCCCAAACGACATTGGTATCTTCGTTGCCGCGGTGGTGATCCATTGCCACTGCTTTGGGTGAAAAGATCGTCAGATCAATGCCCCGCTCGCGCATGATGCGCAGCTGATTGTTATCAATGCCATCACGAATCTCGGCGTCTGAGACTGCTGGGGGCGGGGTAGTGGGTGCTTTGCCGCTTCGATCAAATTCGGCGATCTGATCTGCACGAAACTTAGCAACTTGAGGTGGCGCTGTCGTGAAATGGCCGTGAACATCAATAATCATAATGAGTGATTTTTTCATCTGTGAAGCCTTTGTTATATTCTAAGTCGGACAGGGAGGCAACAGGTTTTGTATTGGCGTTTGCGGCTCAGCCGCAAGCCTTCTTCTGACAAAATCGCTTGGCGATACCCCGTGCCTTGGGCTAAAACCGTAGCATATTGATCAAAGAGATAAAGACATGGCGCAATGGAACGACCCCAACACTCAAGCTTGGATTGAGCAGCACGAACAGCGCGCGGTGCGTCATTCAGTGGACGTGGGTGATCACCAGGTGAGCTGGCGGCAATATGGCGACGCCTCAAATGAACCTTTGCTCTTGATACACGGCGGACACGGTAGCTGGATGCACTGGGCACGTAATATCGACGTGCTTTCTGAAAAATTCTCGCTGTTTGTGGTGGATCTGCCTGGTTATGGCGATTCAAGTGATCCGCTGTTTGGCGAGTTCGGTGATTTGTTGACGGTGACCGAGCAAAGCATTACACAGTTGCTTGGTGCCAATACGCCGTTTCAGCTTTCAGGTTTTTCGTTTGGTGGCTTGGTGTCAGCCAACCTAGCGGCCCGCGGCATGCCGGTTAAAAGTTTGGCGATACTCGGCCCCGGCGGTCATGGCGGCCCGCGACGCGAACGCGGCAAACTGGTGAACTGGAAGCGCGCTGTAGGCGACGAAGAGCTGCGCGAGGCCATGCGTATTAATTTATGGGCGCACATGTTGTACGCCGACGAGGCGATTGATCCGTTTGCGCTCGACATTCACACCTATTCGTGTGTGCAAACCCGATTTCGTAGTCGCGGGATTTCAGGGCGTGATTTACTTGGCCCCGCGCTTGACGATTACAGCGGTCAAGCCCTGATTGTGTGGGGTGCGCATGACATTACCTGTGACCCCGAATATTTGATGGCCAATATGATTGAGCCGCACACCAATCGCAAAGGTATCATCTTGCCCGAGATTGGTCATTGGGTGCAATACGAGGCGCCTGAGCAAATCAACGCCATCATGCTTGATTGGTTTACGCAAAAATAATTGCTGAAAGGCTCGAGGCCAACTCAGCGTCAATCTCATCGGCGGTCAATGACGTCAGGTGTAAGCGGACTAGCGCGTTAATTGCCGCCAGGCGCCAGGCTCTTCGGGCACGCGATGCGCACCGTGCGACGGTCTTGCAGCCGCACTGCCGTGAGTTCGCCGCCCCACACGCAACCGGTATCCAGACAGATTGCGTTGTCGCGCAGCATGAGGTTTAACGTCGACCAATGGCCAAATACCACGGTGACATCCTGCGTTGCGCGGCCTTTGACATCAAACCAGGGCATCAAGTCGCCTTGGTTTAGCTCTGGTGCGGCCTTTAGGGACAGCGCCATGCGCCCTTTGCTGGTGCATATACGCAGTCGCGTCAGCGCGTTAATGATCACACGTAGTCGCTTACTGCCAGCGTGCCCGTCTTTCCAGTGATCAGGCTCGTTGCCATACATTTTTTCTAGGCTCTTGCGCCAATTGGGGCTGCGTAAGGCTTGTTCGACTTCATTCGCCAGCAACAGTGTTTTTTGCACATCCCACTTTGGCAATACGCCAGCGTGAATCATTAAATGGCCAAGCTCATAATGCGCGAGCGGGCGCCAACGCAACCAGTTGATCAGCTCTTCACTGTCGGGTGCCTCGAGAATTTCGAGTAGCGTGTCGTTTTTGCCGAGGCGTCGTACCCCCGCTGCAACCGCAAGTAAGTGAAGATCGTGATTGCCTAAGATCGCAATGCTGCGTTCTTCGAGTGCCATCAAACGCCGTAGCGTTGCCAAAGACTGCGAGCCGCGATTCACTAGATCGCCGGCAAACCAAAAACGTGCCAGCGGCTCTTGTGCGATTTCAGGATGTGCCAGTAACTCGTCAAGAGAAGAACAGCAGCCTTGAATATCGCCAACCATCCAGATGCTACGCATACTCATGCTGTTGACCTTCTGCTTAACCAGACCCCAAAAGTCTTGTTGATGATTGCGTTGCGGTGTTCCATGGCCATAATCGCTGCCAGCGCTAGCACCGTTGCGCCAATGTTGGGTAGCAGTGCAGTCACCACTGGCGGCCACTTGTAGAGCAATCCAACGTTTAGTGCGAGTTGGTTGATCATAAAAAAGCCAGTGCCGAGCAAGATTCCAAGAAAAACTTTAGCACCCACACCGCCTCGGCGTGTTTGCATAAAGCCAATCGGGGCCGCAATCGTTAACATCACAACAAGTGTGAACGGGTAGGCAAGTTTGCGCCAGACGGCCACGACCTGACGATCAGACTGCAATTGATTGCTGTCAAGATATTGGATGTAATCATGCAGGGCTTTGAGGGTCATGCGTTCGGGCGTCAGAATACGCGCCACCAGGCGCTCGGCAGTCAGGGTCGTTTCAACTTTGCGGGTAGCGAATGTTTCTTTGACAACGACCGGCTTGTCAGACACTTTGGCGTCTGCCAATATTTCTTTGGTTTCGGGTGCGATTCGAGTTTCGAGCACATTTTGCATGATCAGCTGTCCGTCAGCAAAGCGCGCGGATTCGGCGGCTGATGTCAAGGATAGGGATGTACCGTCCGGAAATTCGTAGATTCGCAAATCGGCAGCGTTGCCCGAAGCTAGCAGCCGACCAATATTAATGATGCGCGTGCCCCCCCCTTGCATGGGCTCTTTAAACCAATAACCGCTTGCCAGACGTCCACCTTCGACGCGACCACGCATCAGTAAATTAGCCTCGCTGCTTTTGATCTCGGCGATGGGGGTGATGATCTCTGAGAGCACGGCTGCGCCCAAGACGATTGGGATCGAAATGATCCACAGCATTTTGAGTAAGCCCATGCCACTGACGCCAGAGACGCGCAAAATGACAAGCTCGTTGCGTTGCGCCAAGCCCGCAAGGGCTAGGATGGCGCCAATCAGTAAACCGATGGGTAAGAGGTCGTAGAGTCGGGTCGGGATCGAAAGCGCCTGTAGATAAAACAAGGCAGTCAGCGGAAACTTGGCGCTCACGCTGTCGAGTTCGTCGACTAAGGTGAAAAACATGAACAAGCCCATCAGGGCGAGCAGCACCACAGCAGTGGAGCGATAAATTTCACGGGCAAGGTAACGGCGGGCTGTACGCATAGGATTAGTTTAAACCCCAACGAAGCTCGGCAAGCTTCAAACCGCGCATTTTATTTTGCGCCGATAACGTTAGGGATGTTTTGTGCGCGAGGCATCAAGCTCAGCGCGAATCATCCGCAGCACAGAACCGGTTTCTGGCCGCACGCCATGCCACAAATAAAAACTTTCAGCGGCTTGCCCGACTAACATACCTAGCCCATCATGCGCCTGCTGAGCACCGTCGGCTAGTGCTTGACGCATAAAGGCAGTAGGCTCGGCGGCATACATCAAGTCGTATGCACAGCCGCCCGAGGCGTAAAGGCCCGAGGGTACCTCAGGTGCGGCGTCACTCAGGCTGCTTGCGCTGGCGTTGAGCACCAGATCCCAACCTTGTGCGTGCGTGGCCTCTGTCAGGCCACCGGCTGACAGACTGTCGGCTCTTGGCAGGTGCTCACGTGGCCAGGCGGCAATCAGAGCGTGCGCCCGCTCGGGGGTGCGATTGACGATGTGCAAATGTGCACAACCAGCGTCGAGCAATGGGCCAATCACGCCACGTGCTGCACCGCCAGCGCCAATCATTAAAATGCGCGCGCCCTGTAGCGGGAGCCCAAGGCGCCGCAAATCCATGACTAGACCAACGCCATCGGTGTTGCACCCCTGCAGGGCGCCGTTTTGCAGCCAAAGCGTGTTGACTGCCTGCGCTAAGGTGGCCCGAACGCTTAGATGTTCTCGGGCGCTTTGCCAGGCTTCAAGCTTGAAGGGCACCGTGACGTTTAAGCCTTTGCCACCCTCTGCAAAAAAGCGTGTAACCGTGGGTACAAACTGATCGAGCTCGGCGGGCAGACGGTTGTATTGCACGGGTAGCTTGGTTTGCAGTGCAAATTGCTGGTGAATCGCAGGCGAGCGGCTGTGTGATACGGGGTTGCCAATCACGGCGCACAGTATCGCTTGGGCAGAGGTTTGGCTTGCTGGTGTAGAGAGGGTCATGGTGAACGCGCCTGTAGGGTTCCGTCGACAAAGTGCCAAGTTCGAGTGAGTACGATTTGATCAACATGCAATGCCATCTCGCGAGGAAACGGGGCAAAGGGCGAGGCCAGTTGGGCGATACGCGTGACGGCTTGATTGAGCAAGGCTTTATCTGAGGGACGATCAATGCTGATATCGGTCAGTACGCCGTCTGAACGGATGGTCAGACTGGCCTGCACTGACCCATACGTTTTGCCTTCAGTGCCTGTTGGGTATTGTTGTGTACCAATCTCTTCGATTCGCTGGCGCCACAGGTTGACGTATTCAGCAAAGCGGGCTTGCTGCGCCGAGGGGGCATCAAACATTTTACGCGGGCGTTGGTTGTACTGTTGCACTTGCTCTGACAAGGCAGTCAGAGCGCTGTTCAAGAGCACTTGTTCTTGATTACGTTCGTCTTGCCCGGGTTCTTGAGAGTCTTTCAAAAACTGTTCGGCGGGTCGGTTGTCTTGGACAAGCTGTTGAGATTGCAGCTGAGTCAGTAGCTGTTGTTGTTCGGCTTCTAGCTGCAGGCGTTGTTTGATGAGACGCTCTAAGACCACCGCCTCGGGCGCTTGGTCGAGGTAGGGAAGGCTGTTTGAGGCCACGCCGCTAGTCGCTTGGCCCCCGCCGTCAACGTTGACCTGTGCCAGCACCTGGGCTTTGACAGGAGCGCTGTCGGTGCCTGCGTTCATCATCACGATCTCAAGCTCTGAGACCGGAGGGCGCGCCGGTACCACGACTTGCCTTTGCCATCCCAGCAGAGCCGCATGACAAAGTAATGAAAGCAAAATCGCCCAACGCAAAAAACGTGTTGAGGTGGCATCCGGTTCAAGTGGTTCGACCGGCAAGCTTGCATCACGCGAAGTCATTGAAGTGTTCAACGCAAGTGTT
>Ga0247844_1006127_pt1 | contig 14633 bp, 15 predicted proteins | sample LaCtaG_FD_192421 | JGI IMG/M metagenome (GOLD analysis project Ga0247844, IMG submission 192421) | Freshwater microbial communities from meromictic Lake La Cruz, Castile-La Mancha, Spain - LaCruzMarch201714.5m_1 | ecosystem: Environmental > Aquatic > Freshwater > Lake | place: Spain: Castile-La... | reverse complement strand
AGTATCCTGGAACCGACTTGCAAGTAAAATATGAACTGAGGGGATTTAACTTATAACATTGAGGAATCGTTCTATTTTCTTAGAGGTAAGGATTTCTGAAGATAGGCATCAATAAATGCTTCGAAATGTGCAGGAGTGATCTCTTTACTGCGAGTGATCCCCTGATCGACAAGAAAACTGTTGAATAGACAACAGTGGCCAAGAGCTGGCCCTGCCAAACTTTTTGAATACCCCCTCTCTTTCAGACGTGCTGCAAGTCCGTCAAAGTATGGACCTAATGGTCCTCTCCGAAAATCTACCAGTGACCGCCGTTCTTTGTACCAGTACTCAAGCATAGTTCTTTCTCCTTTTCTACTAGATGAGTGCATCTAAGAGAAGGATACCGAGCTCTGAATAATGTGGAGAGAAAATTCGGCGACACACTAGTAAACGGGGATGGACAGGCTATCGTCAAGGAGGTGCTTAACATTACTGGCAGCTTCACATTACATAACTTATGTGGAGCTCAACATTAGTTATGGACAAGGATCACGGCGGCCGCCGACTCCTTCACCGCCGGGCTGAACACTTCGCGGGGATGGACGACCGATTGATTCAAGCTTCCTTCCGAGATCTGTACCCGTCTGATGATACGGTTTTTGCCGTCCAGCAGAAGAATAAGAAAATACTCTTTACGGCTGTCGCGGAACTCGTGATGGAAATAGTCGAATACATGCTGTGGCGAAGTGAAGCGGTCAAGACGTTCCAGTTTACGGGCCTGAAAACGTGATGCCAGAGCAAAGGCGGCCTTGATGCTTGTAGCTTTGGCCAAGCCGACACCTTTGATGGCACGAAGTTCGTTGATGTCTGCGCTCGCCAACTCCCTCAGATTGCCGCTGAAATGTTTGATCAGTCCACGCCCCAGGTCAATGGCGCTCTGCTGTGAACTTGAATCCCCAACCCTGATAATCAGTGCCAGCAGTTCGGCATCAGAGAGGGTCGCTGCACCCTGCTTGAGCATCTTTTCACGCGGGCGCTCGTCCTCCGGCCACTCCTTGATTCCGCCTTGCATAACATAACCTCCCTGTCTCAATATTTATCAGCTTCCCATAATCGCTGACAATATCATATTTCGCCTGATCCGTGGTGATACCGGCGAAGATTTTTTTGCGTACCGCTTATCCCGTGCCGCCACATACAACAGATCCACAAAACATAAATGTCGTATAAGACGGTTTTTCTGATTACCTCGACATCTCCATTCTACTTATATCGTGTATATTCAGCCTGTTGCATTCACATTCGTCTCTGGCACGTTATTCGCGAATAAATTGCTAACATAAGGGCAAGCGCTTGCCTGTAACAGTTAGCCAAATGTAGGTAAATATAGGGGGGTTATCAATGGACACGAAATATTCAAAACAAGTAATTCGCATTGCAGTTACCTTGTTCTCTGCAGGCATAGCATCCGGATGCGCCAACTACGAGTTAAATTCAAAGAGAGGTGACATTCCGGGTCATTATATCCGCCATGAGATGCAAGATGCGGATAGGGCGGTAGAAAACGCACGACAGGCGGGAAAAGACAAGACTTGTCCCGACGAGTTTAAAGCCGCTGAAAAGGCAAAAAATCATGCCTACGATGTATTCAGGGCCTGCCACACCGAAGAAGGTGCTGCACTGGCAAAAGTCGCAACGGCACAAGCAAATGCCCTCTGTCCGGCAAAACCCAAAACTGAAGCAAAAACAATACTTAAAAAAGCAGAACCGGTAATCATACCCGTTGCAAAACCGGTAGTTATCCTCGTTGCTGAACCGATGGCCAAGGAGAAAGTCGTAGCTGCGGCAGTTGAACCAGAGGTCGTTGTTCTTGCTTTTCAGGATATCCATTTCGATTTTGGTCAGTCAGCTCTGACACCTGAAGCAAAACTTATCCTGAAAAGAGATATCCGGTTGTTGAAAGAAAATTCTAAAACCAAGATCCGCGTTGCAGGGTACACCTCCGCATCCGGCACAGCAGAATACAATCAAAAGTTGAGCGAGCGAAGGGCAAAGGCTGTTCAGGACTACCTTATTGACGAGGGCGTTATCTCTCGCGACAGGCTCTCTATCATTGGCTACGGCGAGACACGTCCGGCTGCTGACGAAGCCGCACCGAAAGATATTTACTCGGCAGCCGCAAAAGAAAATATGCGCGTTCTCTTTGAAATAGTCGTGGAATAATGATTCCGTAACAAGTTTCAATATCCTTTTTTGGGCTGAGTCTTACGATAAATTGGCACATATTTTTTCCGGGAGCGCGAAAATCTGTTTACATTCAGGTGGATTTACGCGCTTCTCAATATGAAAATACCTCTCCCCGATTATTGTTATACTTTTTCCGTTATTTGTAATAGTCTCCGCACACTGAGGGGGACAGCATGAAGAACGGTTTATCGATACCCAAAATAAGTATTGCCATTCAGGAGCAGCTAACACGGATGGATATTGCCTCCTGGGAGGAGTACCTGGCTGGAGTTACACAGATTGTTGAGCCGTTGCAACAACTCCTCAGTGCAACCCGCGATGAAATGTCGGTGCTGGTCGCGCAGGTCGGCAGCGCCGATAATGCAAATGAATTACACCTCATCAATGACAACGCAGTACGTGCGGCAAGTGAGCTCTTTGGCAGAACACACTCCGTTCCGATGGTTCAGGATCTCTGCACAACCGTAAGGGACGCCATTGCGGAACGAGCGCTCGAATTATCCCGTAGAAAACTCTTTTTTTCCGGCACCTACTGCGATCTTCCTCTGGCACTTCTGGCCGTCGGAAGCGACGGCAGAAAGGAGCAGACACTCTATGCAGACCAGGATTATCTCTTTTTGCACGGCCTGGGCAGTGCTGATTCAGCTCAGTCTGAAGAGCAGATGGCTGATTATTTCGGTATGCTCGGCTCACTCTTTGCCACAAAGATGGAGGAGGCCGGCATCAGCAGGTGCAGCGGCGGGATCATGCCGGTCAATAACGACTGGCGTGGATCACTGCCACAATGGCAGCAAAGATTGGCAACCATGTTTTTATTTGAAAGAAATGATTGGGAGAAAAATATTGTAAATCTTATCGCCCTCATGGATACCCGTTTTGTCTGTGGTGACGGGGATCTCGGGTATCATTTCGGTAAAATGGTGCGCTCTCAGGCGAGGAACAATCCTCAAGCGATGCGACAAATGGCCAGAGTTGTTAGCTCAATGCGACTGTCAAAGGGCTTTCTCGGTCGCTTCGTTACCGAGGCTGAAGGAGTACACAAAGGTGAATTCAATCTCAAGCTGCTTGCCTGGATGCCTCTGGTTATGTCAATCCGTCTGTTAGCTGTAAGCGTCCGGATCGAGGAGACCTCTACGTTAGGGAGAATCAAGCGTTTGAGGGAAGATGGGCATTTAACCGAAAAGATTGCGACTGAATTGACCGATGCATATCACATAATAACCAGGCATCGAATTTCGCGGCAGATAAAGAGACTTAAAAGAATCACTGATGATGATTGCTATATCAACCCGTATGAACTTCCTGGTCACGAGCGGGAAGAGTTGAAGGCAGCAATCGGTTGTATTGATGAATTACAGGTTATGCTGCGGGGCAGGTTTTCAATGATGTCCTCTGTGGATCACATTTTACTACCAAGGCTCTGATGACACGCTGACTTCAAGATTATCCTTATTTCAGGACAGCCCCTAAAGGTTTTTAAAACCTTTAGGGGCTATAAAATGTCATCTCGAAAGCAAAATCGAATAAGTCTAATCGTTATATTTTTTAATCAGAGCCTTGGCATCATCATATAGCGCTTTGCCGTTGGCTCCCTTTGCGGTAACATCCTTGATCCACTCGTCATCGACCTTGTCGGTCGCCTTTACCCATTTTGCATATTCAGCTTCACTCAAAGTATTGATGGTGTTTTTCCGGTCTACAGCCATCTTGCGTGACACCAGTGCGCCGTCATCCCATATCTTGCCTACCCATCTGGCGGTCTCGAGACCGCTGTTATTGTCGATAACCTTTTTGAGATCGGGCGGCAGGCTGTCGTACTTCTTCTGATTCATGCCAAATACGAAGATGGCGTTGGAATGTTTTTTATGGCCGGGGCCGACTTCAGTGTGGGTCTTGCAGATTTCGGTCAGTTTCATGGCATTGGTTATCTCCCATGGCAGACTGGCGCCATCCACAACTCCTTTTGAAATAGACTCCGGTACCTGCGGCATCGGCATCTGAACCGGGGTCGCGCCGAGAGCAGCTATGGTCTTGGCACCGATACGGGTCGGGGCACGCATTTTCATGCCTTTAAGATCTTCCAGAGTCTTAACCGACTTGTTGCCAAAATGCATCTGAGAACCGTCGTGGACATGGTTAAAAATTATTTTCACCCCTTTATATTCGTCAAGGGCGTTTTTCTGGACATAGTCAGTAAAGGCCATGCTCCCTTTTTCCGCACTGTTTACCATGAAGGGGAGTTCAAATACCTCGGACTTGAGGAAGCGTCCAGCCTGGTAGGTGGGAACAGTCCAGATGACGTCGGCTATGCCGTCACGGGCCTGGTCAAAAAGCTGCGCCGGCGTCCCTCCCAACTGCATGCTGGGGTAGATCTGGCATTTAAGCCTTCCACCAGATTCCTTGCCGATTTTCTCACACCATGGCTCCAGATTTTTCTTCTGGAAAATAGATCCTGGTGGGAGAAAGTGGGCAACTTTCAAGGTAACTACTTCAGGTGCGGCACTGGCGATACCGGTTCCAAACATAATTACAGCAACTGCGGACATAAGACCAAACTTGATTTTCTTCATGTTACTCCTCCTCTTTCCGGGTTGTTTGAACAAAAAATATGTCACAATCTACTACGGCACAATCCAACTTACAACCTATTTATGAAACAGTGTATGATTATTCTGCTTTCGCAGAACATGACTAGTGAAACGTATGAACCAGATAGAGCGAAACAATCGGGAAAAACAGCAAGATAACGATGCGCACCAGGTCAGAGAGCAGAAACGGTATAACCCCTTTGAACGTTTCGGTCAGCGGCACATCTTTGGCCAGGCGGTTGATAATGAAGACGTTCATCCCCACAGGCGGATGCACAAGGCCGATCTCAACCACCATCAGAGCCAGAATGCCGAACCAGACTGATTTGTCTACCGGCGGCATGTCCCAGAAATTTAATCCCATGACGATCGGATAGAAGATCGGAATGGTCAGCAGGATCATGGAGAGTGAATCCATGACGCAGCCGAGGAAAATATAGATCACAAGAATCATGGACATAACCAGCAGGGGTGACAAACCACTCTGCTGCACCCAAAGCGCTAGTTCCGAAGGCATCTGTGATACGGCCAGTCCGGTATTGAGCATGTCGGCGCCGGTCAGCACCAGAAAGATCATACCGGTCGACTGGGCTGTGCCGATAGCACTTTCGATCAACCCTTTCAGGCGCATACCGCCGGTCGCTACTGCAAGAATACCGCAGGACGCTGCGCCGATGGCAGCCGCTTCGGTCGGGTTGGTCCAGCCGCCATATATACCGATGATAACTACGATGAAGACCATGATAACCGGCGTCACCATGACCAGGCTGCGGAGGCGCTCGCCCCAGGGAATAACAGGGCCGGCCGGCCCGGCTTTCGGATCTCGCGTGACGATTAGCTTTATGACCAGCATATAGGTGAACATGGCAAACAGGCCCGGAATTACGGCTGCCATGAACAGCTTGCCGATCGATTCCTGGGTCAGGATGGCGTAAATAACCAGCGGAACCGAGGGGGGAATCATTATGCCCAGGGTGCCGCCGGCGGCCAGGCAGCCGGTGGCAAGTGAGCCGGAGTAGTTGAAGCGCTTCAGTTCCGGCAGAGCGACTTGCCCCATGGTGGCAGCGGTGGCAAGTGACGAACCGCAGATCGCGCCAAAACCGGCACAGGCACCAACGGCTGCCATGGCGACGCCACCTTTTTTATGTCCGATGAAGTTGTTGACACAGGTAAAGAGTGATTTACTCAGGCCACCGTGGGTGGCGAACTGCCCCATAAGGAGAAAGAGCGGGATTACGACCAGGTCGTAGTTGGAGAGGCGCGAATAGGCCAGGTTTTTCAGGGTGCCCAGCAGCGCATTGGTATCTCCGCCGGAGAGGTAGACATAGCCTCCGGCACCGACCGTAAACATGGCAATCCCGATCGGAACGCGGATCACCAGCATGGTCATCATGATGCCAAACATAATAAAGCCGACTTCTATACCGGTCATCGCATCACCCCCGCCACAGCCTGACGGAGTTTATGCCCGCACATGAAAAATCCGGCAATTGCCAACAGGGTGAAGCTCGGCACCATCAGCACCTGGAATACCCAGACAGGCCAGCCCAGAATAGGTGAGGTTTCTCCGACCTCCTTGAGCCCGAATGCTCCGGCGGCGGTCCGCCACGCGAGTATTGTGCCGAAAAGCCCGACCAACAACGATCCGAGGGTATCAAGAAAATTAATAATGATCGGATTCATGTTGTGGGTAAAGAAGTCAACCTTGATATCCCCCTGAATCAGATGGCAATACGGGAAAAAAGCCGCGCTCGCGACAGCAGCACACATCTGCAGTATCTCCACATCCCCCGGCACGACAAAGCCGAACAGCTTACGGCCGACAACGGACACCAGCGACATTAAAACCAGCCCCATAAAAATAAGACCGCCGCAAAGAGCCATCATCCTCGCTAATCTCAGCAGGAATTCACCCGCCGGACCAAAAGCATCAGACACAGTAAAGGGATCGTAAGTCAAGACCTCTTCACGCTCAATATAATCTGCCATTTGTTGCCCCCATCTTATTATATGGTAAGACGATCCGTCTGAATTGCCGGTTAATTTTAGACGTCACAGAACTAATACGAAATCTTGTTCTAAAAATCAAGTAAATAAGTACCGGAATAAGTATATAGACCCAAATACCTTACGGAGCCGGTTAAATCAAGGAAATATAGCTTTAGACATATCATCTCACGTCCTCTGTAAATGGTAATTCTATCTCATCGCGATTGCCCAAACCGAACGAATTGTCAATAATATACATCTTTTGTGAAACCATTTTATACCAGCGCGCTTTGGCGAGAGCTTTGACGATAACTGCGGGAGTCTGAGCGAGCATACCGATTACAGGAAACTTCCGGCCGTATAACGCGCGGGCTCTCTGTTCCTCGCCACCGGAAATTTCGCTGGCGACACCTTCGATCTGCACCCCTTTGATTTCCAGCCAATCGGAGTAATCTTCCTGGATTGTCACAGCTACCTGCGGGTTTTGCGCCAGATTAAGGGAGTGCCGGCTTGCTGGTGATGACAGGAAGTAAAGAACATGGCCGTCGTTGACATAGAAGATTGCCGCCGCCCATGGATACCTGCCATCGCTGGTAGCCAGGGTTGCAACGTTGTGTTTTTGCAGGTATTGCTGCACTTTAATGTATGGTTTCATTTTCATTCAGGTAACTGTTTATGGGTCATACTACAGACGCCGGTATTGCTATGCAAGCAAGAAAATCGTGGTATGGAGAGCACAACTAGGTTATAGTTCACATGAAAAGATTATGAAAGGCGAATGACACATCATGCAATGGCAACCGAACCAATTTCCGTGCATAAATAAGTTAACTCCTGACTACGAAAAAAAAATTGCTCAGCTTCCGCTCCTAAACATCGACTCTCTACTGATCCCTTCTCCATACATCCTGGACAAGAGCATTGACATCGACTACGAACATAGCCTCGTTTGGTACGAAAAGGGTGAACTGCTCGGCTATCTTCTCGTGTATGCAACGCCCGATCAGAAAAAATTCCATATTTACCGGATGGTGATCAGCCCTTTCTGCAGAGGGAAAGGTATCGGCACAGCCTTTATCTGCCATCTTGCCCACACCGTGACCCCGGATTCCCACATCTACCTCTATGTATGGGATAAGCTCATAAGCTCCATTGATTTTTTCAGGAGCAGGGGATTAACTATTGAAGATCATACCGTTTACCGAAAGATGAAATTTCATCTGATGTCGGTAACAGCCCAACTGCTCAGGGAAAAGGTACTCTCAGAGAAGCGCCCGGATGTATCGAAAGTCGAGGAGCTCTCCAAGGTGCGCCACGACGTCAAAAAATCGCTCAAGGTACTCTCTGACATGACCGCCATGATGTCGGTGGATAACTTCAACAAAATTACCGAGGACATCAACCGAGAGACTACTGCTCTTCTTAACACGCTGAACAGGTACGAAGATACGACTCACCTTTCTCATAAGGTATCTCTCAAGGATCTGATAACTGAACGGGTCATTCCTTATATAGAAGCTGTGGACAGCGTATGTGAAACAAGACTGATCATAAGATCCAAAACTGCACCTGTAAACGGCAGCTATATGCAGTACAGCCGGGCGCTGATTAATATTGTCGCAAACGCTCTCGATGCCATAAAGTCGGCGGGTAGACGTGGATTGATAGAACTCGTTCTCGAGCAGCATGACGACACAGTTACCCTCTCCATAACGGACAATGGTACCGGCATAGACGAGGAGAAACTGAAAAAAGGTGCAGATCATCTGCCGCTTTTTGTCGGAAAATCCACCAAAGGGGGCCTGTCCGGCGAGGGGATAGGAACGAGGCAGATATACACCACTTTTGGCGCGGATCACATTGTCGTAGAAAGCTCGGTCGGTGAGTTCACCCGGTGGATCATCTCCCTGAAAATAAGCAGCACCAGGGACTCGGCTCTGCTGGCGGATCTCAGCTCCAGATATGTCAGATTTATCAAATCTACGCAGAATATTGAACTCACTAAAGAGAGCAGCAGAACCGAAATTTCAATATTTATTTGGCAGCTAAGGCTAATGGAGTTGTTCAGCTACGACCTAATCTATCATTTCAGCAGGTACAACAACGTCCGCGACATTTTTCAGAATGTGCTTCTATATCGTTTCGGCGGTAAATCGTTCGATTTCCTTAAGGAAGAAATTCGAAAATGCCGCATTGACAACGCCCAAATCGGCTCGTGGCTACTCGGCATTACTAAGCGCATCAGCAGAAATGAGACCTATATCAGACAGAATGTGCCGTTTAAAGAGTACAAGGATGTGCTGTTCCAAAGTTACGGTCAGGCTGTTGAGCGTACCATGATATTCACACTTGACCCCGAAAGCGGGGAGTTTTTTGCTACTGATCGCAAATTTGCGGAACACCTTGACTTTGTTCCGTATCTTAAGCGCGATAAAGACGATCTGTTGCGGGGTGAATTGATCGGAGATGTCAGGAATATTAACAGCCCCATCTATCTCGGCGTCTGGACGGTGAAGAACACCGATGATCTGCATCAGAAACTGAAGTTGATCCAGAGGGGCACTCTTCAATTGCTGCAGATGGGTCTCGAGAAAGAAAAGCGCATCGCCTTCTACAACACAACGTATAATTCCGGCGACAGTGAAATAGACACCTTGAAAACAGTGACTCTCTGGGAGATGTCGCAGCTTGATGAGGCGGAGTTAGGCAGATTCATCAGGCCAGCCGATAATGAAATGAGCGGTGTTCTGCTCACCGCTTGAGGTGGAAATGAACAGAAATGAACTTTCCTATTGACACCACGCTGCAATAACGCTAAAAGATACAACCTTTTGCCCAGGTAGCTCAGTCGGTAGAGCAGAGGATTGAAAATCCTCGTGTCGGCGGTTCGATTCCGTCCCTGGGCACCACTTAAATACCTAGAAACACGAGCATAATTTAAAAGCATCTGATACCGATCAGATGCTTTTTCTTTCCATGTAACCTTTCGTGTAACCTTTTATCAGCCCGCAACAACTTTTTTGCTAAAAAACGGAATGGTCTCAGTAATTTTGATCTCGACATAAATGTTTAACTTAGGCTGCGACAATTACCCCTTCAGAAATGACAATCCCAAACGAAAACTACCTCTCAACCCCCAGCATCGTCTTTACCGTGCCGCTCATGGTTACCGTGCTGTGAGTAACCTCATCAAGCCCGACAACCTTGTATTTCGGATAGGTCGCATTCAGGAGAAAAATGTCATTCTTCGTAACTGACGTTCCGGACGCCACCGTGAACAGCAGATTCATGAACTGCCCGCTCCGGTAGGAGGTCTGGGTGGTGGCCATGGAGAGGTAGGCGGTGCGGGTGGATGCCGAATAGTTGCCATAGACCAGCGATGTGGTCTGGATGGCGCTGCCGGGGGTGATTGATGCATAAACTATCTGGCCGCTGCCGCCGGAGTTCGTGCTGACGGAAAGCCCGACGGGGAACTTTACCGCCACATCAACGCCGCTGATAGCTACCGGAAGCCGGGCTGTGCTGATTGCCGAAAATGTCAGTTTGTACGTGCCGGGTGCCAGTACATCGGTGGATGTGCCACCGCCATCGCCACAGGCGGAGAGCGATAGTGCGACGGTGCCTGCAAGCAGCATAGTTCGAATGTTCATAATGGTGTTCCTCCTGGAATAGTCCGTGAATTACCAGCCAAGCCCGACAGCTTTGCGCAGAATCAGTATTGAGTCCTCAACGTCGATTACGCCGTTGCCTACCGGGACACTGTTAACCAGTGGTCCCACATCGCCGCGCGTCAATTCGGCTGACGACAGAGTTATCAGGCCGACCCCGGCCTTGAGCGCCAGCAGGGCATCGACGATATCCATAATACCGTCGCCGTTGATGTCGCCGGTATGCAGAAATCCGCTGCCACCGCCGGGCGACACCTGCGCCACCTGTTTGCTGGTATAGTTCGGGCTGGTGATGGTAATACCCGGTGGAATGTACAGCGTCCGGCCGATGGCGACGCCTGCTTTGCTCATGCCGTTGGCATCAGTTGAGCTGACGCCGCCGCTGACGATGCCGGCGCCGGTGATGCTGTAATTGGGGCTGCTCTGGGTGGCGGCCTGCGCTGCAAGCGGCAGCAGCAGAAGAGCTGCGATATGTATTGTCGGTATCTGTTTTCTCATGGCCGGTTCCTCCGGTGTGTTTTCATTCCTTATATCAGTTGACACAAATTCTGGTATTACCTATACTACCATTTATGAAACCTGATATCGTTCTGGATACCAATGTTCTTGTCGCCGCTCTCAAATCATCAAATGGAGCCTCATTTCGTCTGCTTTCACTTGTCGAAAATGATCTTTTCACCTTGCATGTATCCACCACACTCGTCACCGAATATGAAGCGGTTCTGAAGCGTGGTATTACGGTGTTGACGGTCGAAGAGATTGACAACGTCATTGATTTTCTCTGTTCACGGGCAGTGTTGAATAAAATCTTTTACCTGTGGCGGCCGGTGTTGAAAGATCCCGGTGATGATTTTGTTCTTGAACTTGCCGTAAAAGCCAATGCTACCGTCGTCACCTGGAACATAACTGATTTTAAACATGCCGCGCGGTTTGGTATTGCAGTAATGACGCCGCGAGAATTTCTTACGTCACTGGAGGTACTGCCATGAGCGCAATCAGCGTTCGTCTTCCCGATTCAGTCCATAACATGGCTCGTGAAATTGCCAGCGAAGACCATATTTCCCTCAATCAGTTTATCGCCTCGGCGGTGGCCGAGAAGATATCCGCTCTGACGACCGAAACCTATCTGGCCCAGCGGGCTGCCAGAGGTTCGGTTGACAAGTTTCGTGCTGCACTGGCCAAAGTGCCTGATGTCGAACCGGATGAATTTGATCGGTTGTGATGTGTCTTTCCGCAGCGCTGCCATCCAAACCAAATCCCCCCTTGCCACTCATTAAAAAGCTGGATTAAGGGGGATTTGCCGTTTGCCTCACAATCCTAGCACCTTTTCAATCTTCGCCAGCCGCGCCTTCATCGCGGAATTCTCAGCTTTCATCTCCGCATTTTCCGCCTTCAGCGCGTCATTCTCACCTATCAGATCCTGAACCGCCTTGACCAGGAACGGCGTCAGCTTGCCGTAGTCTACCTGTCAGGCTCATACAGACTACAGCACGGTTTTCTGCGCAACCACCCACTGGTTGTTGCCGATACCCACCGTCCTTGACCGACTCATTCAGCAGGCAGTGCAGCAGGTTTTAAACCCTCTGTTCGATCCTGGTCTCTCTGCAAGCTCCCCCCCGCGCAGATCCGTACGTGCGCTCATTAGTGCATACGCTCAGTGGGATATGGGTGTGTGACTCGCGCCGAGGGTATCCGCCCCATTACAGAGCGGCATTCGCTTCTTCCAGCCTCTTACTCCCGCACTTCCAACAGCGTGCCTTGCGGTTTCGCCTGCACTGATGTCAAGGGGTTTCGTCTGGTTCGACACCATGTCCCCGGTTGTAGATTGAAGGCACGGCGTCGCAGATACGAATTGACTCAAAATAAATGTAACCGTAGTTGGTAACGAAAAGATAACGTTGCATCATATTACAGGTAACCGAAAGGAGGCCTGCCCATGGTGCTTCGTTCCCGTCGTGATTATCTTGAAGCTGTTCGCTTGCGATACCACCGCTCCAGCAAGAAGGACAAAACGGTCATTCTTGATGAGTTCTGCGCGAACTGTGGTTACAACCGCAAATACGCAATCCGGTTGTTGAAAAAGAAGAAAACAACCCCTTCATCAAGGAAAAGACCGGGGCCACGTTCTGTCTATAATGATGAAAGTCTTCTCAAGGCTCTCAAGCGTATCTGGTTTGCAACTGACCAGATGTGCTCCAAGAAGTTGAAGGCTGCCATCCCATTGTGGTTGCCTTTCTACGAACTGGAGTATGAGAGGCTTGCAATTGAGGTCAAGAACAAATTGCTCTCGGTAAGCCCTGCAACCATTGACCGTTTACTGAAGCCGGTACGGGTGCTCCACAAAAAGGGACGGTGCGGTACAAAGCCAGGGACATTACTCAAAAATCAGATTCCGATCAAAACCCACAACTGGGATGTCACCAGGCCAGGATTCTTCGAAGCAGATACAGTTGCTCATTGCGGCAATTCAATGGCCGGAGACTTCGTGCACAGCCTGACCTTTACCGACATTTTCTCCGGATGGACTGAAAACAGGGCCGTATGGGGCAAAGGTTCTCAAGGTGTGCTTCGTGAAATTCGGGATATCGAACTTACGATTGCGTTCCCGATCCTTGGCTTCGACTGTGACAATGGCTCAGAATTTCTCAATTACCATCTCGTCAGGTATTTTACAGATAGGCCCAAGACTCCTGTGTTGTTCACCAGATCACGACCATATAGAAAGAACGATAATGCCTTTGTAGAACAGAAAAATTGGACCCATGTCAGGCAATTGCTCGGCTACGACCGCTTCGATAACAAGGCTCTTGTTCCCGTAATCAACGATCTCTACAAGAATGAATGGAGCTTGTTCAATAATTTTTTCTGTCCAACACTAAAACTCAAGGAAAAGCAAAAACTGAATTCGAAGTACGTAAAAAAATACGAACCGCCTCAAACTCCGTATCAACGGATTATAGTGTCAAGTGACATTACTGAAGAGGCAAAAACAAAACTGGAAACACTTTACAATTCGCTCAATCCATTTACACTGAAAAGGACAATCGAAACCAAGTTGAAAACAATCTTCCACATCGTCAGGTTACCAACAATCTGATGCTACGTATCAATCAACTTTCGGTTACCTTTTTCTATGAGTCAACGCGGATAATCTCCTCATAATCTTTTCTAAAATACACACATCACTGCTAGTATTGATACTATTCCCATTAAAAACGGCACTCGCATTGAATAATATTTCATGATTAAATTATTATTTATAGAAAATAGATTCCCGACCTGTTATTTCACCCCGATAGTTACCTTGACACTGGAGGTTAGTTGTAGCGTGCTGATGGTATGCGGGTCATATCCGATCGCCTTCACCACCTTCACAGGATTGTTGAGGGCGCGCAGGTCGTCAAGGGTTATCGCTACCGCAGGCGCCACGTCGCAGGTCAGGCGGAGAAATTCCCCACCGCGATAGTTGGTGCTGGTCGTCGTCATTGAGAGGCGCAGTTTGCGACTGGACGCGGAATAGCTGCCAAACGCAAGGTTCGTCCCGGTCAGCGCCGACCCCGCAGTGATCGATGCGTCATCGACGTGCCCGGATAGACCGCCGGCCGTGACGGCACTCATCCCCTGAGGCAGGGTCAGCGTTATATCGAGAGCGCTCACCGATGCAGCCAGACGGGCCGTGCTTATCGCACTGAAGGCAATAATTGATTTACCAGCCGGGAACCGGTATGATCCGGGAATCTCCGTGACCGGTTGCGAAGTCGCCTGCCATTCATCACCGCTGCCGCAGCCATACAGTAATGAAAAAAACGATATCGCCACCACCATTGTTACTAATCTGTTCATACTATCCTCCTCGTGAGTTGAATCACTTGATCAGGCCAACGGCCATATAAAGAATTACCAGTGCATCTTCTATGTCTACCCTGCCGTCACCGACAGAGATACCGTTAACTAAAGGTGCCACATCCATACGCAGTGTCTGGGCCGTATCCGGCTTGATGATGCCGGCGCTCATCTGTAGTGCATGCAGGGCATCAACAATGATAAACGGTGCAGCTGTTCCTTCGGCACTCTTCGGTGTGATCCGGATTATATTACGCTGTACGTATTGGCTGTTAACGTTGTGATCTGTTCCCGAAACGGTTATCTGATAGACCTTGTC
>Ga0247844_1006125_pt1 | contig 14634 bp, 16 predicted proteins | sample LaCtaG_FD_192421 | JGI IMG/M metagenome (GOLD analysis project Ga0247844, IMG submission 192421) | Freshwater microbial communities from meromictic Lake La Cruz, Castile-La Mancha, Spain - LaCruzMarch201714.5m_1 | ecosystem: Environmental > Aquatic > Freshwater > Lake | place: Spain: Castile-La... | reverse complement strand
GATTACTACATACACAACACAAAATGTTACTATTCCTAACTCATATGCCGGTACGACTAGAAATTTAGTCTTTACTTGGCGTTCTGACAATGCAACACCACACGCGTATGGAGGTCTTGATGATATAGGAATAACATACACTCCTGGTTCAAATTGTAGTGGGACCCCAAACACAGGAACTGTATCAACATCAGTTAATAACACTTGTTCTTCAACTGCTACAACATTAACAGGAAACGGATTAACATCAGCAACAGGGATTTCTTACCAATGGCAATCTTCTTCAGATAATTCTATATGGACAGATATTTCTGGTCAAGTTTCAACAACTTATTTAACAACATTACCTCTAGGTTCATTGTATTATAGAATAAGAACAACCTGTACAAGTAGTGGTATTTCTAGTAATTCATCTTCAATACAATTAACGGGAACAAGTTGCGTTACAATTCCAGGTAACTCAACAACGTTAACAAACACAGGGTGTTCGGGAACTTTATATGACCCAGGAAACACAGGTAATTATGGTAATAATCAAACGGGGACAGTAACTCTATATCCATCTAACCCAACAGATAAAGTAAGATTAACATTTACCAGTTTCTCAACAGAATCAGGTTATGATGGTTTAGTAATATACAATGGAAATAACTCAAGTGCTTCAATAATTTCTTCGGGTTTAGCGGCTGGTTCAAATACTACTAATTGTCCTGCGGGTTCATACTATGGATTAAATTCACCAGGTACCATTACATCAACAGCAACAGATGGTTCTTTAACTCTTGTATTTCGTTCTGATGTTTCATCGGTTAGTACTGGTTTTGAGGCAGGAATTTCGTGTGTTGTTTTGCCAGCTCCTGGTTGTGCAAGTTTACCAACCTCACCTTCAGACCTTGCCACCAATATACCGTTGACCCCAACATTAACTTGGCCAACAGTAGAATTTGCTCAAAATTATGATGTTTATTTTGGTACAACATTACCATTAACACCAAATATCAACACAACATCAACATCATATGTACCTGGTACTTTATTACCAACTACAACATATTTTTGGAAAATAGTACCTAAAAATTCTGTAGGGGAAGCTACAGGGTGTTCAACTTGGTCATTTACAACACTAACACCACCAGTAAATGATGACCCGTCTGGTGCAATAACTTTAACAATTGGGACAACAATTTCATATTCGACAGGTACAAATCTATATTCATCAAATACAACAACAGAGTCAACACCAAGTTGTGCATCATATGTGGGAGAAGATGTTTGGTTTAAAGTTATAGTTCCACAATATATTAATTCTTTAGATTTTGACACACAAACTGGTAATATAACAGACGGTGGTATGTCAATATATAGAGGAACAATTGGCTCGTTGATTGAAATTGAGTGTAACGATGACGATAGTCCAAATGGTCTAATGTCCTTTATTTCAAGAACAGATTTTATAGAATACGAAACAATATACATACGTGTTTGGGAATATGGCGGAGGTACGATAGGTACATTTGGTATTTCAGTTACGTCACCACAACCGTTACCAGTGGAAATGTTATATTTTGAAGGTATTGGATATGAAAAAACAAATCTTTTAAAATGGGCAACATCAAGTGAATATAACTCAAATTACTTTTTAATACAAAGAAGTATTGATGGTTATGAATGGAGAAGTGTTGGTCAAAAAGAATCTGCAGGTAATTCAAACGGAATAATTGAATATTCATATGTTGATCAATTTAAAAACAACTTGGCGGTGTACTACAGATTACAACAATATGATTTTGATGGTCAATACAAGACTTACGGACCTATAGTTATAACAAACTATCAGACAGATAAAAAGATTGTAAAATACGTTAATTTATTAGGTCAAGAGGTTGGTTCAGATTCAAAAGGCGTTATTATTGAAATATATGATGATGGCACAATGAGAAAAATTATACGATGATAAGGAGTTTTGATTTTATTAGAAGGTTGTTTGTTATAGTGCTTGCTATACTACAACCTTTTATTATTTATTTTTACTGTGGGGAGCTAGACTCAATATCCCAGGCTTGGGAAACCAATTTACAGTTTTTATTTATTTTAACAAACGCCCTTGTTAGTTATTTTTTTTTGAGTTAGATGATTGGAAAATACCGGCAATGTTTTTATTGTTATTAACTGCCTTTTCAGTACCTGACCATTTTTGGTTACATAATATTTTTGCAATACTTTTTTTTGTTACTTGTTTGGTTCCGTTATATATCGCAAAAAGATTTAAATATTATCTATATATCTATTTAATATCTGTTTTATTTTGGGTTTTTAATAGTTTCTTTTGGATGGAGACTTGGGGAATATTAACATTATGTTCGTATCACCTACATTTAATGTTATATAAAGTACGCTTACTGTCTAGACACAGTTCTAATAGCCTTTGAGATAACTTCCATTTCACCTATGGTAAAAGCACCCCTTTTATGTGCCGCCTTTACTGACTCAATTAAATAATAAATTGAGTGCTCACTATCCATTGTTGATAAAATAATATCTAAATGTTCTTCAGATATTAAATCTATAGTTCCAAATAGATTTCCAAATAGTTTATTTTCATTTTCCATTGATTATGATATTTATATAAATAATGGTAATTGAAGATTTAATAAAGAAAATACTAAAAGAAGCAACAACTGATGGTGGTGGTAGGGGTTCGTATTTAGCTCCTTTAAGACCAGGTTTAAGAAAATTTGAGAAAACTCAATTAGACCCATTCAATATTAATGTGTCTAATTATGATAGCCCATTTTTAGCCTATGATAGTTATGATGGTAAAATGAATACACCAAAAAAACAAATAAAGAAAATTGAGACTAAAGCTGTAAAATTTTCTGAATACGCTAAAAAACATCCAGTAAGAAATGATGATGACGGTGATAATATAAATCCATTCCCAAGTAAAATTGGTGAGTGGATTGAAGTAACCGATAACACACTAACTGAAGATCTTGCTGTTTGGTTCGGTGAAAAAAAGAAACCAAAGGGTTCTTCACAACCAAAAGGTCCTTGGGTTGACATATGTAGAAAAGTTAACGGAAAACACCCACCTTGTGGTAGGTCAGATGCAAGTGAAGGCTCTTATCCAAAATGTAGAGCTGCTGGTGTTGCCGGAAAAATGTCAGACTCCGAAAAAAGAAATGCTTGTCAACAAAAAAGAAAAGCCGAAAAAAATGACCCGCAATCTGGTAAAGGACAAAAACCAGTTATGGTATCACATAAGAAAAAAACAAATGAAAATATGAAACAAAAAATTATTATACTTACAGAAAACGATATAACAAGAATCGTTAAAAGGATTTTGAATGAAGAAAAAACGGAACCAACAATATCACCTGATCAAGATATAACTTTGACTTGCCAGGATTTTAAGTTTTATATGGAAGGCGAAACAAAAAAAATAAAATTATATTCAAAATATAACATTGATGGTAAACTTTCTACAGATTCTAAGGTATTAGAAGGAGGAAGTTTTACTGATACGGGTCATTTACCTGGAGAGGCGTGGGGCTCAGGATTTGTTTCTGAAACTGGTAGTGAATACGGTTTAAGTTTTTATGTTGATGAGAATAGTACTACATCACCAATAAATTCAGTTTATGAACCGACAAACAGCAAATCACAAAGGTTTGATTTAGTTCCTATGTCAAAAGAATTTAAAGATATATTGGATATATCAACACCAGGAGACCACATGATTTTTCACATGGAAGGAGGTAGAAAACAAGGATATTGCGTGGTATCAAGCAATCCCCCAAGTGAAGAGTTTAAAAATGAATTAGTTTCCAATTGGGGGTTGAATAATGATTTATTTTAATTCTTATTAAAGATTAATGAATCGGCTTTTTGTTTTGTAATAAAAGCGTTTTTAAAAAACTCTTTTTGTTCATCAGTAAAATCATCCCAAGAGTTTATAACTGCAATCTCAAAATCCGACATCTTTGTATTATCATAGTCCTTACCACTTGGAAATGAACTAGTTGTGTGTTGACTATAAGACATAGGTTTAACTTGTGTATACACTTTTGGTTTATAAACAGAACAAGATGTTATAAAACTTGAAATAAGTAAAACTAAAACTAAATTTTTCATATTATATAAATTATTTATTAAAACTATTTGAAATTCTATCTAACACATTATGTAACGAATTTTTGATCTGGGAGTTGATTGTTTCTTCGTATTTTAATCTCCTTTTTTCTGTTTCTAAATCATAGATATATGTAACTCTTTCCCAATCTCTACCAGTTAATTTAACACTATAGTGATAAATGTGATTTGTTAAATCTATTCGACCATAATCCATTGTTATAAAAAGGTCCATTTCTTTATTTTCAATATACCTTTTATTGGACATTGGTGCAATCATAAATTTGGTTGATGGGTGTTTTATCATTTGTAAACAAATTTGAAAGCAAGTTTTTTCATATGACGATACTTCTTCTTCATACGTTTTAAACATCTTACTTCTTTTACTCAATAAATAAAATCTGAGTTTTAATCTTCTAAAAAATCTAATTATTCTTTTTGTCATATCTTTAATTTAATAGTACAAAGATATAAAAAAAATATTGTATTACAAAATTATTTTAACAATATTGTTTTATATTCACATTTCCAACCCTTATAATGTTGTAAATCACCTTTACCAACTCTATGTAAAGCGCTATCATTTAAACCATATTCTAAACAAAACTTTCTCAAAGAAGTCAAATTAAATTCAACACTATCTGGTGATGTTAATTTATAAACTCTTTTTTCAATTGTTTCATTTTTACTTCTGTTTAAAACTATTAAGCCTTTTTGTGTGTTTCTTTTTATTTTTTTGTCCACCTGCCACCTTTGGAGTTGTACCTCTTAACGGCAGCACCATTACAATATGCACTCGGACAAACGTCGTATCTTGCTCTAGCCCAAGATAAAGATTGCTGCCATAATTTTTTATTAGTTGCAACATTCTTTTTTTTCTTGCCTTCTGACATTACCATATCCTTATCGTCAATATTCATAGACATTTCCATACCATCTTTTTTTGATTCATTCATAATAAAATCAAATACTTGGTCCATATTGTTTTTTGCTTCAGCTATGTGGTCTTGAGCCCAATCGTGACCATTTTCTAAAATAGATTCTACCATTTGTTGGTCTAAATCTAATAATAAATCACATTGTCTTCTCATCTGTTGAAGATTTGAAAAAAACATATACCTTGATGACCCATGTTCTTCTTCTCTTAAAACTTTTCTAATTATTCTGTCTAAATTTTTCATATTTTTAACCATTTAATCCATTTATTCCACCTAATGTAACCATATTTAATTGAGTTACTTCAGTTCCATAACCATCAGTCCAAACTGGATGCGGTGGCGTTACCGCCGTTGATCCAGTAAATTCACAATCTGGAATACAAATAAAAGTTTCAGTATTTGCACTTCTTGGTGGTTCTGGTTCTTCACCACAATCTTCACAAAGTAAAAAGGGTCCCGAAACGTATGAATAATTTGTTTCGCCCGATTCGCTTAACCCTTGAAAAGTAGCACAAAATGGTACATCAGAATCAAATTGTATTTCATAAGTAATACCTGTTATAGGTAAACCAATTTGACTACAAAAGTTAGTTGATTCTATATTAATTTCTTCTAATGTACCACATATTATAAAATTAAAATTTAAAGATTCTGTAAGACCACTTAAACACGTACAACAATTTGTATGTGGTCCAATAAGGAATATATTTAGAGTTTCTGTTTCCTCTGTTTCTACCCCAACAGTACCACAAAATCGAGCTTCGCTAATATCAAATTCTATTGTAGCACCCTCCGTTAAAGTTACTGCAGAAATAACGAATTGCTCGTTAGTTAAACATTGATTTATAATATAATTTGGCATATCTATTTTTTTTACTTTTTATTCACGATTTGAAACTTTATTGTTCTTTTATAAGTATTTACTTCTCCAGAAGAAATTACTTTTAAGTCTATATAATATTCATTAGGTATCTTATCTCTTGTATCAAAAATTAAGTAGTACTCATTTGGTGTTCTATTTAACATTGTCCAATCTTGAACCTGTACTTCAGTTTGACCCTCTCTAACATACACTCTATAATAAGCTTCCACTTTTGGTAGTTGTTGGTTTTTTGTGTATGCCTTTTTAATTATCACACCAACTTTTCTGATATCTGTATTTAATATTTTTTCATCTTGTTTAATACCAAAAAAGTCAAAACCATAAATTGATGGGTCATTTGTTGTTGTTCCAAACTGTAATGAACTTTCTAATGGTTTGATTACAATTTCATTAACAACATTTGGTAAAGAAAAATTATTTAATTTTATGTTACTCCAAGTATCTGTAAAAATACAAGGTGAATGGTAATTTAATAATGGTGGAATTGCAATTTCATAAACACCCTTTGTTCTCTGACAGCTATCTAAATTAATAAGTCCAGGTATTGGTGTACCAGTTTGATCTGCAATTGTTACTTTTGGTATTTCATCTAAATTTACAAAATCACCATCTTCATATGTATAAAGATATAATTTGTTAACCTTACCTAATGAAAAATTATTTCTATCATCTTGGATTAAATCATCATATATCGTTTCAAGTCTTGGTTCATAAAATGTTTGAGTGTGTCTTGAAAAGAAACCAACATAATATGATTTTGTTGTCCCAGTTAAATTTTCAAGTTGAGGTAAAAAAGATATTCCCCAACCAACTGGATTAACAAATGAACCATCTAAAATTGCTTCAATTTCACTTGTCATATCAATCTCCAAATCTTCATTACCAAATTCAAAGTGTTGAATACCAACAATTGTTAATGCCGAAAATGGAAAATTTCCGTAGTTTTCGTTATTGTAAATACCTTGTTCTTGCCAAGGTGTAAGAGTTTGTCTTAAATACCAATTTGATGGTCTTGTAGAGTAATTCCTATCACCAGGTACGGAATCTAAATCAGAAAAATCATAACCAACGCCTTCGTCCCAATATTGAGGTAAAGTTTCATTAAAATCTTCATATGGTATTCTCCAGACAATTAAATCAAAAGATGTTGCCCTTTCCTTTTCTTCGGATGTTTTTGTGTTTAAAAAATCTCTACTAAATGATGACGTATTAATCATTCGTAATACGTGTCTTATATTTGTTGTACAGCCAGTTGAAATAATTTTTTGATTGTACTTTTCTTGAAGTTCTGTTAAATCAATATCAAATATACATCTAGAAAACCCAATAGGTACTTTTACACCTCCTTCGGCATAAGATAACTCAATAATAGGGTTTCTACCCGTGTTTGTTTCACCACTATAAACAATAGTATTATTTCTACTGAAATATGAATTATGAATCGACATTTACTTTTTTAATATAAATATCAATTAATTCGAATATTTGGATTTAAAAATCTTTTTGAGTTTAATTCTTTTTGTATGTCGTCTAGACTAACACTATTTTCACCTTCACCAGATAGATAACAAGGTGGTTCAATTGGGTTATGAACATGTCCTGATATCCATCTTATTATTTTATCTAATAGATTATATAGCTCTTCACCTCTAACCATAGAATTTGTCCTATCTTTTAGATAATCTGTAAATGTCGGTTGGTCAATACCATATAAAGTGTTTTTTAAATCGATTGTAAATTTATCATCAGTTGTTTGGTGAGTAAGAAAATAAAGAAAATCACCACCCATTGTTCCATAAGTGATTGGGTTATCTCTATATTCCGATTTTTCAATATCAACAGAACTTTCAACATTTTGTTGTCCAACAGTGTTATAATCCCAAATAACACCAAAACCAGGCAAATTACTCGAATCAAATAATTTAATTCCCTGAAATATATTCTTTAAATAAAAATTTTCAACTGAAATTGTGGTAGGGTTAAGGTCCAATAATTTTGAATTGGTTGAAACGCTAGGTCCATAAATAAAAGGAAACTGACCAATTAAATTACCCGAATTTGGATATTTGTTGTAACCTTCAATATTGATTACACCTTTATTAAATCCTCTTATGTAATTGTTTATAAAAATAATTGTATCGTCAATTGTAAGACCTGTAAATTCATATTTTGTATTTGGAACAATATTACAATTTTGTGTCGTTCCAGTATCTATTGTAAAATCACTTACTGTAACATCTTTTACGGTATAAATTTGTACGTAACCATCAACAGTAATACCACTTGTATCTATATTTGTAATATTCCATTCAATAAAGTTTTTAACGTCTTTATCAACATATTTAGACGTATCAATAGTTTCAGTACCAACATCTACTAATTCTTGGTCAAATATTGATAATTGTAAGAAGGATCTTTTATCGTATGGTCTAACATCTGGTTGTGTTATTTGACCCGCACCACTTGATTGTTCTACAACAATTTTTCTATATTTACCAGCCCTTAATAAAACATCATTTTTCTTTAATACAACATCTGTTGTACCTCGACTTAAAAGTGCGTTATCACCAGGTAATGGGTATATGTCTTTTACAATTTCTTGTACAACACCAGTTTTACTATTTCTAGGTTCGTAACTTTTTTGAATTGATGTCCCATTATCTAAAACTGATTGAGCATTTAAGAATGTTTCTCTTTCGTTGTTCCAAGGTCTACTTAAAGGTCCTTGAACATAAAATTTATTATTTGATAAAGGTTCAACTCTTGTTGAATAAATAATATTAACGTATTCACCAACTTCTGGAATTTGATTAACATAATACGGTAATAACGGAATAAAGATAAATGGGTCTTCTGAAGTCCAAGCATAATCACCAACTGATTTTGGTGAACCATCTGGTTTTGTTGGTACTGACTGATTTTCAAGTTTTGTTTGGGGTTCAATTCTTACTCTACCCAACATTAACGGATCAACATTATCTAAAACCTTACCAGGAAGAACTATTCTTTTATCTTGCATTTCTATTTTTATATTCCTTTAATATTGTATTATATGTAATTTCTAACTTATCTAAATGGTCGGTTAACTTAATAAGATTTTCTTTTGTCTTTTCAAATTCCGTGTTTATAAATTCAAGGGCAATTTCTAAATCTTTATTAGATTTTTCCTTGTATTTTGATACCGTTTCTAATATTTCTTCTTTTGTAACCTTTTCCATGTTTATATTTTTTTTCCAAATGCAATACTTGGTAATGTTGTACCAATTGGTGTTATTGATAGAGGGTCTATCGCGATTTGTACTTGACCATTTTCGGCCTCTTCTTTGTCCATACCATCAATAAGTGCTTTCATTGCGATTACGAATTTATTTGGCGTGCCATCAGGAAGTGGTCCAGTCGGTATTCCAAGTTTTTCAAATTCTTCAATAACATTAAGATAAGCTCTAGTTGAGGAAAATCCACTTAAAAATCTTGTTGCTAGTAATAAAGGAAGTGGTATTTGATTTCCAAAACCTCTAGATGCTAATTTTAATAATTTTAATAAATTATCTATAACACTTTTACATTCACGAACATCAACAATAATGTCTGCAATTTTTAATAGTATTTGTGTTAATGCAAATATTATTGATAAAGATTTTTTATTTTTTTCTAATTTTATATCAACAGTTATTGTTGAAATTAATTGCTTTATGTCTTGAACAACCAAATCAAAAATAATTTTTATAAAAATTCCATAAATTTTTGAAACTAAATTAACAACCAAATCTTTAAACGTTTTGAAAAAATCAACATACGATTTTACCAAATTAAGTCCTTGATTACCTAAAGCTAAAAGTACTATAGCCAAAGGTAATATTACTTTTGGTGTTAACAGCGCAAATACAACCGCTTTTGGAAACTCTTTAATCATCGATTCATCAATGTTTATTTGTAAAGGTAACCAATCTGGATTTTGAGTTAATGAATTTGTTATATTAGTTGCGTCTTCGATTGTGTTTGAATTATTTGAACCAGGGACAAAAATTAGATTTGATACGGCTGTAACTATTGCTGTAGTATCAACCGGTAATTTAATTGTTAAACATTCCTCAAATTCAACAACACCATTTAAAACGTCAGAAACAGATTGGTCAATAAATAAAGTCTCAAGTTCATCAAATTCAAAAAAAGAATCGTCAATATTATCGTTTTCTGAAATTTTAGCAGAACCAGAAACATCAATTTCTTTTGTTCCGTCAAAACATAAACCTAATATTCTTTGTATTACTAATGATACTTTATAAAAATCACCCAAATCATTTTTTCCATCACCCTTCTCAATAGAAATTGCACCAGTAAGGATATTCATTAAATTTGCAAAAATATTTTTGAAGTCTATAATTTCTATTGATTGGTAATAATCTTTAACAAATTCTTTTATTTTTTGACCACTAACCCTTTGTTTTGGTGTTACTTTAAAGTAATTTCCAGAAACACCATTATTGTCCAATTCAGTATATTCAATATCAAATAAATCTTGTAATGACTTACCTTGGTAATTTGACGAGTACTGAACAGAAAATTGTTGGTTAATATTTTGTATTCTTTGGTACAACTCCTTGTTCATTGAAAATGGATAATTAGGAAAATTTAAATTAGCCTCTTCATATGAAATTTTACCAATATTACTTGTTGGGTCAACTTTTAATAGGCCTAAAAAGTCTATTGATTTTACGTTAATATATAAGTCTTGATTTGGTTGGTATTCTTGGTCATCAGAACAACCAGTTGTGTTAAAAATTTCTTGTTGTAATAAGTCTAATATTTTTGGTTTTAATTCATTTAATGCAGTAATAAATTTACCAATAATATATTTTTTTACATCCCCACCCTTTTTAAATTTTTCTAACTTATTTGGGTCAAGGTCTTTTAAACCGTCTGTAAATTGATCATTAGCTGAAAGGAATTTTATTTTTAATAACTCATCTAACTGACTATTTTGTTTTTTTTGCCACTTATTAAATTTAGATTTTCCCTTTTCAAAACGTTTTGTAACTTTTGATTTCTTTTTTTCAAAAGAACTCCCTACCTTCTTCTTTAACTTTTTATAGTCTTTAGAAAGTTGTTTGTAGGTTTGATTTTTTTGTATCGAACCACCAATAGCTTCATATCCTTCTTGAATATCAATTGGCATTATTTTTTCATTTTGTAACTTTTATCTGATGTGTCTTTTTCTATCAATGATTTCATAACACTATCATCTAAATCTAAATCAGATAAAGTAAATTCTTCATCTCTATCATTTGATTTTTGCCATATTTGTGCTTGAAGCTTTGAAAGTGAGAGTTTTTTTTCAACACAATCATTTATTATTTTTTGTTGTTTTTCAATTACAGGGCCAATAAGTGTCATATCTTCTGGTTCTTTCATCATAGTCAACATTTTATTTTGGATTCTAATTGCAGTATTTCTTTGTTCTACAAGTTCATTATAGATTTCTTGCATCAAAGATAACATTGATTCCTTTGTTAGATTAATTTGTTTTTTTTGGGGTCTTGGCATAATAATAAATACTAATCTTTCAAAATATCCTGTAATAATTCAGAATATAATTTTTTATATCTTTTCATTGAAGACCTAATTTCTTTTGTTGTGAGATTTGTCATCTCCCTTAATTCAAATAAAATTATATTTTTATTGAATTTATTATTGTTATTTGTTTCAATAAAAAGGTTTTTGTAGTTTTCAAAAAGATCAAATAACGACTGGCCAAGTTTATGTTCCTGCTCTGTTATTTTTTTATCATCTAATGAAATTTTTAATTTTTCAAGAAATTTTTTCATAATTTCTTCACTAGTAATATCTTCGTTATCAATGTAATAAACCATATTAGGATTATTTTGTAAATCACTAGAAATGTCTTCATACGAAATTTTTCTGTTCATTTCTTTTTGATCTTTCATTATTTGACCCATCAAATAATTTTTACAAATAGTCCCAAAATATGAATATGCTTTTTTTTCTTTTGATGGTTTAAATTTATCAATTTTAGTCATCAAAAAAGAATGTGTATCAATATGGACTTCTTCGTAATCCATATCTTTTCTGTATAATTTGTATCGTCGTATTATTGAAGATACCATTTTATCTAAAGGATGTTTTAAAAACTCATTATAAATTTTATTTTTTTCTTCAAACGTAGTCGCTTTAAGATAATCTCTTACAGCATTTTCCTCTGTTTCGGCAAAATAATTTTTTACTTTTGGTTTTCTTCCTTTCTTTTTCTTATCATCACATTGTTCGTTGTTCTCTTCATTAATCAACATTAAACTTCTTGTGGTTCATATTTTATATCTCGTTCTTTGATGTATAGATATTCTTTTTTAGCCGAATCAATCCAAAATTTTACCTCATCTTCAGACAATCTATCATCACTATTTTTGTAGTTCCAGAAAATTGACCCCTCTCTTAAGTTCATATGTTTATAACCAATTCTTGGAATCGTCATAATTTTAACGTTGTTATTAGTCATTCTTAATAAGAACTCATAACCAAATGTTAACTTAAATGAGTCTTTTAACATTCCAAAATCAACAAAAGATTTTTTTCTTATTACCATTCCAGATATTTGAAAGTTTTGATATGTAAGTAGGGTTTCATTGTCTAGGTACCCCATTTCAGTTGAGAAGTTTGCGGCAAAAGTCGCTTCATTAGTAAACCCAACAAAAACACCTTTATAGTCTACATCAACAACAATTGGTAAGAAAGCGTCAACATCGCCGTAGATATCCATATAACTTTTTGCGTTCTTAAACCATATATTTGAATATTCATCATCGAACTCTAAAATAGAAACCCATTCAGATGTTGCTTTACTTACACCGTGATTAACCTGGTTTGCAAAACTAGGAGTTCCATCATATTCCTCAATGAACACATTTATGTTTCCAAAATCAAAAGCAGAAACATAATTTCTAAAATAATCTTCACCTACGTGTACAATTATTAATTCACTAACTAAACCTTCTTGGTTTTTTACTGAAGTTATTGCCTTCTCAAAAAATTCTTCAAAGTCTATTGCTTTACCAGACTTTATTGGTAATATAACCGATATTGTATTTTTACTTTCCATATTAATCAATTGTTTCAAATTTATTTAGTTGTTCTTCAAATGTTTTCATTCTTGTTTCAATCATTTCTGAAAAAACACTTAAAACATTATGTTCAAATTTATCCAAGTCAGAATGTTTACTAACTGTTTTATCCATAGCTTCAAAAAGTTCTGGGTTTAAGTTATCTTCTAGCCAATTTTGTGTGAAATCAGCAATAACCTCAACCAATGAATTTTTATTTGCCAACCAAATTCCATTGTCTTCGTTTAACCATTCTGGTTGTAAGTGTGGTAACATACCAATCACAGGAACACCAGATTTCATAGACTCTAATGGGAAGGTTCCAAAACCACTAGTTTGGTCAAGCCAAATAGAAACAAAACTTTCTTTTAATGCTTGAGCAAATTCATTTTCTGTAAGACCTCTTAAATCTCTAAATGTAATCCATCTGTATTGTGGGAATTTAACATAAAACTGTTTAATTAAATTTACAGTATCTCTTTGATCTCTTGAATGAATAGAAATAATAGTTTTTGCTGGTTTTTCATTTTTTACAAAACATTCACTAATTACCGGCGCTATAATTTCAAATGAAACTTTTCGCATAAATTGTTCGATGTATTTTTTCTGAGTTTCAGAAGTTGTGATACATTTGAAAAATCCAAGTTGTTGCCAACTTTCACCTGGTTGCAATGTTTCAAAAATATGGTCATAAGCTTGTGCCAAGACAACTTTACCACAAGGTAATTTTTTAACTTGGTCCATAATGTAACCAAAAATTTCAGGGATGATAAGAATGTCGTCTGGTGAAATTTCTAAATTACCATCATCTATTGATTTGTGTTGTAGTTCTGACATATAGTTTTCACCTAACCATTCAGCAACACCAATGTATTCTTTGTTTTCGTGAAGGATGATTGGGTTATAACCATTCTTTTTTAACGTCATTGCAATTTGATAAGTCAGTCTAACTGAACCTTTTGCGTTTCCTTTGGTATCTTGGACAACAAAATACAATCTAGATTTTTTGTCCTTCATACTTTGAACCGCTTTTTCTAATTTTTTTATCTGTTCGGTATTCATACTTTTTTTATATTTTATTTATTATTTTCTTAATTAATAACGAATTAAATGCAATTTTAAATGGTATAGAAACTTCGTTTGATTTCATACCTAAATCTTCATCAACTTCATTTGCTTCTGTTAATACAGTTTCTAAGAAATTTTTAACCAATTCATATTTTACTAAATGAATTTGTTTTTCTTCTTTTATTTCTGTTGTCATATCCACACTGCCACCATCAAATTCTTCTTGGATTTCAGCGGTAAATTGTACATATTCATCAATAGCATCAATGTCTACGTAATAGATTTCATTAAATATTTTAAACATATTCTTTAGTTATTTTTTTTAATAATAAGTTAAAATCTGATAAAGTAGATATTTCCAAGTCAGACTTAATGTTTTTATTGTAATCACGTAAAAATTTTACAACAATTTTACCTTCTGGTTTGTTAAGGATTAAATCTGGATTTGATGTGATTAGAATATCTACATTATCCCACATATCATTCTTTGTTGTTTCAG
>Ga0247844_1006124_pt1 | contig 14636 bp, 14 predicted proteins | sample LaCtaG_FD_192421 | JGI IMG/M metagenome (GOLD analysis project Ga0247844, IMG submission 192421) | Freshwater microbial communities from meromictic Lake La Cruz, Castile-La Mancha, Spain - LaCruzMarch201714.5m_1 | ecosystem: Environmental > Aquatic > Freshwater > Lake | place: Spain: Castile-La... | reverse complement strand
CAGCCGTCTTCGCGCAAACCGTCGTAACCCCGGTGCATGTTGCGCCATTCAATCTCCGGCTCGCTTTCCAACTTTTGGATGAAGTGGCAATGCCAATACAAGCGGCTGATGAACCCGACCAAACCAGCACGGTGCCGAGCGGCCTGCGGCGGCAGGGCATCGAGCGTGGCGCGGGTGCTTTGCACCACCTCGCGCATGCTGATGCAGCCCCAAGCCAAGTAGGCCGAGATGCGTGAACATGCATTGGGCGAAGAGAGCGGCGATGAGATGCCGCCGCGGTAACTCAGCGCACGCGCATTTTGAAAACTGTGCAAGGTCTCGAGCGCTTGGCTGCGGCCACCTCGCTGGCGCTGCAGCGGGTTGTGCTGCAGGCCGGGCGGCGGGGTCATCGCTTCGGGGCCGCTTTGGTGTGCGGGGGTGACAAAGTGCAATGCTGGCAGCTGTGCTTGCGGCGCGGCCATGTGCGCTTCCCAGCGGGCTTGCCAGGTGTTACGGCTTTTAAGACGCCGCACCACGCCAAACTGCGGCATTTCTGTCCAGCCCACATCCACGCTGCGGCACCACGCGCCCACTTGCAGGTCGCGCTCGTAGGTAAAAGCGTTACCGGTTTCTTGGTGCGCCACCAGTTCAATGAAAGGGGCGTGTTCATACAAAGCGGACAACACCTGCACAGCGTGGCCTGTGCGCACCACCAAGCTGCCGCCTAAGGCTTGCAGATCATGGTGGAGTTCGATCAAAGATTCGCGTACAAACTCAAAGTGCTGCAAAGCCGCATCGGGCTGGGCCCACAGACCTGGCTCAGCGATGTACAGGCACAGCACCGGCCCTTGTTGTGCAGCGTGCGCGAGCGCAGCATGGTCGTGCAAGCGAAGGTCGCGTTTGAACCAAACCACGCGGTAGGTCATGGCCTCGTCCTTTCAGCACTTGGTAAATTACGATAAGTGCCGATTGGCGTGCAATTGAGCAAGGCTTGCGGTAACTCTGGCTTTTTATTTTTTAAATAGCGTCGTACAAAGTCGGCTTCATTCCAAGGTGCGGTGCTACCGCTCCATACCGCACCATCTTGAATTTGCCATGTATCGCTGACACGATGCATGACGACGACGCTTGGATTAAGGGTTGGAAATATCACTTTGGCGATGGCCCAATCGCCTTGCACGTGTAGTTGGAGTAGCTTTGCATTCATCGAGTCTGGCAGGCTATGTTGCTCAATGATTTCTAAAAGAGAAACGGCTAAAGCGCCATTCGTTGCCTCAACGTTAACCGGACTGCAATTTTGGGTCCATTGACGTAGTTTTTCTGATAGCCAACCCTTGGCGTCATAGGTATTGCCGCTAATTTCCAAGAGTTTTCCTCCATCGCGGGAAACTATGTCGATATGGCTATCGACAATAAAGAAAAAGAGCACCCCAAGAACTGAAAGAGCGACATGGCGTTTCATTCGTGGATTGAGCCCATAAAGGGGCAGCGAGAAAATAACACGGGTTCCAAAATGTTAAAAATATTTTCTAAAATCATACCTTCAACACCCATTTCATGCACGCCTACTACTCTGACCAATTTGTCTTGCCGTTGCCAGAAGGTCATCGCTTTCCTATGCATAAATACAGCCAGCTCAGGGACCGGCTAGATTTAGAAATAGACGGCATCCAAATTAGCGAAGCGCAGGCAGCGACCGATGCTCAGTTAGAGCTGGTCCATAGCAAAGAATACATTCAAGGTATCGCTACGGGAGGAATTAATGCTGCGATGCAACGCGAAATCGGATTTCCTTGGAGCCCTGCCATGGCACAACGGGCAAGGCACTCGGTAGGAGCCACCATTGCGGCAGCTCGAATCGCTTTAGCCGAGGGCTTAGCAGGCAATATAGCGGGCGGAACCCATCATTCCTACGCTGATAAGGGTGGTGGTTTTTGCGTATTCAATGACATTGCGGTTGCAGCCAGAGAAATGCAAGCTGAAACTTGGCACCTCAAAAATCGCAAAATCAATGTGGCAGTCATCGACTTAGACGTGCACCAAGGCAACGGCACGGCCCATATTTTCTCCAATGACACCAGTGTGTTTACCTTGTCGTTGCATGGAGAAAAAAACTTCCCGTTTCGCAAGGAAAGTAGCGATTTAGACATCGGCTTACCCGACGGTTGCACTGACGAGACTTACCTTAAGGCACTGTCTCAATCCCTCCGAAATTTGGAGGAAAGATTTGAACCTGACTTGGTCTTCTATTTGGCCGGTGCGGATCCGCACGAGGGCGACCGACTGGGGCGCTTGAAGCTAAGCTACACGGGCATGCGATTGCGCGACTTGGCTGTTATGAATTGGACATGGGAGAAGCAACTGCCTGTGGTGCTTTGCATGGGTGGCGGCTATGGCCATGACATTTCTACGACTTTGGCAGTTCAAATGCAAACGTGGCATTTGGCGATTTCTTTCTGGAAACGCTGGCAGGAAAAGCTCAAAACTTCCGCAAGGCGTGCTTAATTTCCTTGGCCACAATCACCCTTTGTTCAGGTCGGATATGACGGCCTACGTAAACAAATCGCCCCTTTTCTGAAAGCTCAATCAGACTTTTTTCATCGTTTGGAGCAACTATTTTTACCCAGTACGGATCCAATTGCGCTTTGATACGCTGGCCAGCACGTTCAGTTTCAACGATGACCTGAGACTCGGTAATGGTGACCCAATCGCCGTCCCCAGCATGTCGCGCGTAAATCAGAAAGGCAACTCCCACCACCACAATTTCAAGGCATGTGAAAGCCAATACGTAGGTCGCTCCAAGCAACCAAAAAAAAGTTCCAATCATCAAAGATAGCGCGCAAATGCATCCGTAGACAAAACCCATCTGATGCGGTGCTAAAGCGCAATTTTTCTTGAGGCTCCAATTGATGGATTCATTATTGGCTTGCATAAAGGCACTCATAGAACTAGATATGCTCACTTCCAGAGAATGGGCTCTATGTCCACTGAGGAACTCAGATCACCCAGAGTCAAGACGCCTTCTTGGACCGTCGCTTGTAATTGCATGCTGCGTTGCGCCAAACCGATCAGCGACTGGGAAGCCTCGGTAGGAATTCGGTAAACGCGTAAATTTTGAGGGCGGCTGAGTTTGTTTTCCATCGTTTTCCACCACACCTCAGCGGCATGGTTAAAACAATACAAAACCACCGCATCGGACTTGCCACACGCTTTGATTAAGGGCTTGTCTTCGGGTTGACCGACCTCGATCCAAAGCCGTGTTCGGCCCGTAAAGTCTCTGAGCCACACATCAGGTTCGTCGGGGTCCGACAAACCCGCGCCAAAAGCCAAGGTTCCATCACCACCGCAAACCGATTGGAGCGTGTGGGCATGCAAAGCCAAAGCAACCAACCGCACCATCATGCGCTCGTCCGTCTCACTGGGATGACGGGCTAAAGTTAGGGCGTGGTCAGCGTAATAGCTATTGTCGATATCTGCAATTTGCAAATTCACTTTGAAGATGGTTGATTTAATAGCCATGCTCCGATTGTGACGGATCACTCAGAATGTCAAAATAACATTGCACACTAAGGTCCATATGCATCACACACTGATTATTTTGACGGGCGCATCCAAAGGCATGGGCCAGGCCATGGCTCACCAACTTTTACATCCCCAGGTGCGGCTACTCTGTATTTCCCGCAACATAGACGACCGCCTGACCAAAGAAGCTGAGAAACACGGTACTTTTTTGGAGCAATGGAGCGCAGATTTAAGTGACGGGGTTGGTGTCGCAGCGCTTTTAAGCACTTGGCTGTCTGCGCTTGATTCAAGCCAGCTAAAAAACGCCACTTTGATCAATAACGCAGGCGTCATAGGCCCACTGGCACCGACCCAAGACAACGATCCTGCACAACTCGCCTACGCTTTACGCGTAGGGCTAGAGGCCCCAATGCAACTGTGCGCTGCCTTTTTAAATGCCAGCCAAGATTGGACGGCTAAGCGCAAGGTGCTCAATATTTCCTCGGGCTTAGGTCGCAGGCCCATGGCATCGTCGGCTGCTTACTGCGCGGCCAAGGCGGGCATGGACCATTTCACACGTTGCCTAGCTTTGGAAGAGGGATTGCGACCCCACGGGGCCAAAGTTTGCTCATTGGCCCCCGGCGTGATTGATACAAATATGCAAATCGATCTCAGAAGCGCAGACCCCCGCGCCTTTCCCGACCAAGGCAACTTTGCGGGCTTGCACGCCCAAGGACAGCTTGCCAGCCCAGAAGATGCGGCCAAACGGGTATTGACTTATTTAGAACGGGCTGACTTTGGCGAGCAAGCCGTTGCTGACGTTCGGGGATAAGGGATGAACTTGAACGCACCAATGGCTGCTATTTTTGAGCGTCAGCGTTCTTGAAATCCACCTGCACGTAGCGTCACTACCAAGGTGTCGCGGTGCCCCCCTTTAGTGATGGGCTGAATGGGGGTGGACTCATGAATCACGCGCTCGTCGTCTAACAATAAAACCGACCAAGGCTGAGATAACGTAAAGCGTTGTCCATGTGGCCCTTCGGCCTCAAATACCCGGGTCTCGCCGCCTTTAACGCCTTGACGTTCTACCATAAACACGGCAACCAAATCAACGCCATCTCGGTGCGCTCCTTCTGGGGTGGGGCGGCCGATTCCGTCGGTGGTGTCGATCCGAAATTGGTGGGCCTCGGCGTACCAGGTTTTCTCGCCCTTGAGGTCAGTGCACACGCGGCCTAACCAAGTCAGAAGTTGCTCCCACGCGGGACTTTGAACGATGGCGTTTTCCATGGGTTCAAAGTGGCGCTGCATTCCGCCATGCAAGGCGTTGTATGCGACAGGCTGCCAGTGGGGACGGTGAGGGGCTTGGCTCAGTTCATGACCTGATATCACAAAACACGAGTGGCGACGCCTGCGGTAGCGGCCGCCATCACGAAGATAGGCATCCGCGGGCAAGTCATTCCAAAAGGCAGCCCAAGCATTCATTTGATCCGCAGCGGCCAGTGAAAGACATTGCACGGTATCTGCATTTAACACAGCATACCCTTGGGTCTTCAGGGTAAACGACAACTCGCCCCCCTCAGACAACGCAGGCAAAGAAAAGAAAGGCGGCATAAAGAAATCCAAAGCAAAAATATCCAATATTTCATTATCGGTTTGAAAGAACCTTCCTAAAGAAATGGCCAAAAACCTTTAACCCTATGAGTTTGTAACGAAATTGACACACAGAGGAATTACAACCTCAAGGAGGCTGAGCAATGTGGCAAAGCCCATACTTGAAATACTGAGAGCATTAACTATGGCAAAAGATTTTTCCTTGATGGAAGACAGTAATCGTTCTTCTAACCCCACGATTCATGAAGTATCTGATCCCTCAAGACGCACGATTTTGCGCGGTGGATTAGGCGCATTGGCTGGCAGCTTTTTTGCACCCTTGAGTGCCATTGGTGGAGCTGCAGCGTTAACCGGTTGTGCAACCGGAGGCATGGCTAGCGGTCCGTTAATCGGATTTAAAAGTGTGGCGATTTCTACTGCTGACTCGATCACAGTACCTGAGGGTTATACCTACCAAGTTATTGCACCATGGGGTGATCCCGTAGGCATGTCTGGCGAGAACCACGCTTTCAAAGATGATGCAAGCAACTCAGCTGCACACCAAGAAACTCAAATAGGAATGCACCATGATGGCATCCATTATTTTCCTCAAGAAGGCTCTAAAAGCGGACTGTTGGCAATGAACCATGAGTATGTAGACCATGGACTATTGTTTACCGATGGTACAGCGACTTGGTCTGCTGAAAAAGTTCGTAAATCACAAGCAGCGCATGGTGTTTCAATCGTTGAGGTTGAAGACAAAGCTGGCAAATGGAATGTGGTTACACCTTCACCTTGGGGACGCCGTATTACGGCCAACACACGTACCGAAATCAGTGGCCCCGCCGTTGGACATGCGATGCTTAAAACTGCTGCTGACCCTGCAGGCCGGGTTGTATTGGGTACATTGAATAACTGCGGAAGCGGTATCACCCCATGGGGTACATACCTAACAGCAGAAGAAAACTTCATCAATTATTTCAGCGGTGGTGCCTCTATGTCAGAGCACGAAAAACGCTGGGGCTTAAAAAAGGGCGGCGGCGGATATCGCTGGCACGAGCATGATGCGCGTTTTGATGCAGTCAAAAATCCCAATGAGCCTAATCGTTTTGGTTGGATGGTGGAAATTGACCCCTATAACCCTAGCTCAACCCCAATGAAGCGAACTGCAATGGGTCGCAGCTCACATGAGGGCGCCACAGTAGCCATTACAAAAGACAAGCGTGCTGTTGTTTATATGGGTGAAGACGCACGATTTGAATACATTTATAAATTTGTGAGCCGTGACGCCATCAAGCCTGGCGGCGCAACTGCGAACGCCAACTTGTTGGATCACGGGACTCTGTATGTAGCCAAATTCAATGCAGATGGAAAAGGGCAATGGCTCGCCTTGACACATGGCCAAGGTCCATTGACCAGCGCCAACGGTTTCAACGATCAAGGTGAGGTGTTGATTAAGTCTCGTCAAGCCAGCGATTCGCTTGGTGCAACCAAGATGGACCGCCCAGAATGGATCGAAGTTGACAAAGAAGGCTGGGTTTATGCTGCCCTGACTAACAATAGCAACCGCGGGGGTGACAAACAACCTGTTGTTGATGGAGCAAACCCTCGCGCGAACAACACCCAAGGAAACGTCATCCGCTGGAGAGAGGACGGCGACTTTGGAGCAAGCACATTCGCCTGGAACCACTTCATATTGGCTGGTGATCCCTCATTAGATCGTGCAGATGCGAAAGGCAACATCAAAGGTGATATGTTTTCATGCCCAGATGGACTTTGGGTGGATGGTCGAGGTATCTTTTGGATTCAAACAGACATGTCTACCTCGGCCATGGGCAAAGGCGACTTGAAGAACTTTGGAAACAACATGATGTTGGCATCTGATGTACGCACTGGCGAAGTTCGTCGCTTTTTGGTAGGTCCTTCTGCGTGCGAAATTACAGGTGCAACCGGTACCCCTGATGGCAAGACTATGTTTATCAATGTACAACATCCTGGCGAACCCGCTAACGAGACAAATGATCCTAAGAACCCTCGAGCCATCTCAAACTGGCCTGATAAGAGAGCCACGGGACGTCCACGTTCGGCGACGGTTGTGATTCGTAAAGCAGACGGAGGCTTCATAGGGACCTAAAAAGCTTGTAAATTTTTTCCCGAAAAAGGCTGCCTCTGCGCAGCCTTTTTTTTTATTACAAAGATTGGAGTCGCCAATGTGCGACCTTCAAGCGCAGATCTGAAGATAATTCGATTTATCAATATTGAAGGATGGATGTTTATGACCACAGCTCCCTTGGCTCTCAGCTCCCTGATGAACCACCAAATTCGTTTGGCCGCAAGGCCCGTAGGACTTCCGACTGAGGCCAACTGGAGTCGAACTTCAGAGGGGATTCAGGAGCCTTTAGAAGGCGGCGTCGTTTTAAAAACCTTGGCTTTGTCTTTAGATCCTGCGATGCGCGGTTGGATGAACGATGGCAAAAGCTATATCCCTCCGGTTGGTATTGGCGAGGTGATGCGTGCCGGTGGGGTGGGTCAGGTGGTTGTCTCAAAAAATAAAAACTTTGCAGTCGGTGACTTTGTGAGCGCGGGCTTTGGCGTGCAGGAATACCTCACGCTTAACGAAACCGAGTTCAAACACAGTGGCTTGGTAAAAATTGACTTGCGCGTGGGAACGCTCACCCAATGGCTCAACGTCTTGGGCATGCCAGGAATGACCGGTTACTTTGGCTTGATGGATGTGGGTCAACCCCAAGCGGGTGAAACCTTGGTCGTCTCTGGTGCCGCTGGCGCGGTGGGTCAAACCGTGGGGCAGATGGCAAAAATCAAAGGCTGTCGGGTAGTCGGTATTGCCGGAGGCCAAGCGAAGTGTGACTGGGTGGTCAAGGAACTTGGCTTTGACGCTTGTATTGACTACAAAGCAGGACCGAGTGCAGTCAAAGACGGTCTTAAAGCCCATTGCCCCAAAGGCGTTGACATTTATTTTGACAATGTGGGCGGTGATATTTTGGATACCGTTTTAACCCGTATTAACCGCAAAGCCCGTATTGTGATTTGCGGCGCGATCAGCCAATACAACGCCACCACCGCCGTTCAAGGTCCGAAAAACTATTTGAGCCTGCTCGTCAACCGCGCTCGCATGGAGGGCATCGTGGTGTTTGACTATGCTTCACGCTACCACTTGGCAGTTGCAGAAATGGCGGGCTACTTACAAAGCGGTCAGATGAAAAGCAAAGAAGACGTGGTTCGCGGCTTGGACAAATTCCCCCAAACACTATTGAAGCTGTTTAACGGCGAGAACTTCGGCAAGCTGGTACTTGAAGTGGCTTAGGTTTCCCATAGCACGCGCATGGTGTGCGCGAATGCATGGGTCATTGCGGGGTCGGCCCGCTGGGCTACCGCCTTGCCCGCCACATACACCGCATGGTGAGCAACGTCGGGGCTGGAGAAAACCAATGCATCCAGCGCATGGTCTTTAGGGATGCCCAACAGGCTTGGTGCGTGACTGTCGAGCACTAAAAAGTCGGCACGGCATCCGATCTGCAAGCCGCCAAGCAACTGGGCCGTGGCCGCCTGGCCACCGGCCAACGCGGCCTCGAAAAGGTTGGCAGCGCTGCTGATGCTGGGGCCACAATGCGCGGCCACATTGCGCTTTTTTTGCACCAGGCGCTGGCCGTATTCCAGCAGGCGCAGTTCTTCGGTCCAGCTTCGGCTGACGTGGCTGTCCGAGCCCACAGACCAGCGCCCGCCCAACGCGCAATAGGTGCTGAAATCAAACACGCCATCGCCCAGATTGGCTTCGGTGCTGGGGCAAATAACGATACTCGCGCCACTTTGTGCCACGCCAGCGAGCTCCTGCGCGGTCGTGTGGGTAGCGTGCACCAAGTTCCAGCGCGCATTCACCGGCAGATTTTCCAGCAGCCATTGCACTGGGCGCTGGCCGGTGTGAGCAATGCAGTCTTTGATTTCTTGCTCTTGCTCGGCGATGTGGATGTGCACCGGCAGCCCGCGCACCTTAGCAAACTGTGCAAGCTCCGATATTGCTGGCGCGTCGGCGGCGCGCAGCGAATGCACGGCTACGCCTACGTTGACATTCGCCATGCCTTGGGTCTGTGTCAGCACATCGTCTATCAGGCAGGAGATGGATTCGGGCGTGGACGCAAAGCGCTGCTGGTTGGAAAGCAAGCTAGTGAATCCAAAGCCAGAGCGCATGTACAGCGTGGGCAAAAGCGTGATGCCGATACCAACACTTTGGGCGGCGCGCACCAAAGCCATGGACATCTCGAGCGCAGGGGCTGCTGGGGCGCCCAAGGCGGCGTTGTGTAGGTAGTGGAATTCGCAAACTTGGGTGTAACCACCGGCCAGCAACTCGGTGTAAAGGAAGGCGGCAATGTGCTCGAGTTGCTCGGGTGAAATGCGCAAGGCCGCGGCGTACATCCGTTCGCGCCAGCTCCAGAAGTCGTCGCTGCTGACGCCAGCGTTCGCAGGGCTTGCGTCGCCGCGCCGCTCAGTCAGTCCCGCAATGGCGCGCTGAAAGGCGTGGCTGTGGGCGTTGACCACACCAGGCATTACCGGCCCAGCAAGCAACTGCGCACCATCACGCTGCGCCAGCGTGGCGTCCGGGGCAATGCCACACCAGTGGCCAGTGGCGTCTACTGTTAGCAGCACGTCATAGGCCCAAGCACCGTTAACCCAAGCCTGAGGTGCAAAAAAACGCGTTTCAGTGGGCTGCATACACATCCTTGCAAGCCTTTAGCGCAGCACCGAGCATGGCCTGCAACTGGGGCTGAATGAGTTGCGCCCGATCTGGGGCATAGGCAAAGGGGGCTGTTTCTTGCATGTACAGGCTTTGGCACATCTCTAGTTGCACCGCGTGCACGTGGCGCGCGGGCGCACCGTAGTGGCGGGTGATATAGCCGCCCTTGAAACGGCCATTAAGCACGTGGCTGGTCTGCGGCGCGCCAGCGCACACCTCCTGCAAGGCTTGGGCAATAGACGGGTCGGCGCTTTGGCCACTGGCCGTACCGATATTGAGGTCGGGCAACACGCCATCAAACAGCCAGGGGATTTGCGAGCGGATGCTGTGAGCGTCCCACAGCAAGGCGTAGCCATGGATGGCGGTGATACGCCCCAACTCCGCCTGCAGCGCCTGGTGGTAAGGCTGCCAATACTGGGTGCGCCGGCGCGCGCGTTCGGATGCGACAGGGGCGCAGCCGCCTTGGTACAAGGGCTCACCTGTAAAAAAACGCGTAGGGCAAAGCTCCGTGTTCGACGCGCCGGGGTACATGGGCGCGTCATCAGGCGGGCGGTTCTGGTCAATCACATAGCGGCTCACCTTCGCACACAGTACGCTAGCTCCGAGCTGGGGTACAAAGTCGTACAGGCGCTCGAGGTGCCAGTCGGTGTCTTCCAGATCAAGAGCGCGCGGCACGTACTGCGCTTGCAACTCTAGTGGAATGTGGGTACCAATGTGCGGCATGCTCACAAGCAGCGGCGAAGTGCCCTGGCGCAAGGAATAGCTGGGGAAATCGGTCATCGCACCTGGCCTTCAAAAACAGTTTGTATGTGGGGGTTAGCACCCAAAGAATAGGCCAGTTGCGCGGGGTGCGTGACATCCCACAGCACAAAGTCAGCGCGCATGCCACTGGCTAGTACGCCCCGGTCTGTCAAGCCCAGCGCTTGGGCGGCGTGGCGAGTGACGCCAGCCAACGCTTCTTCGGGCGTCAAACGAAACAGCGTACACGCCATATTGAGCATGAGTAAAAGCGAGGTACAGGGCGAGGTGCCAGGATTGCAGTCGGTAGACACCGCCATGGGCACACCGTGGCGACGCAGCAACTCGAAGGGCGGTAACTTGGTTTCCCGTAAAAAGTAAAAGGCACCGGGCAACAGAACGGCCACGCTGCCGGTTTGCGCCATGGCGCTAACGCCTTCTTCGGACAACCATTCCAGGTGGTCGCAACTGAGCGCCCCAAAACTAGCCGCAAGTTGCGCGCCGCCGCTGTCGCTAAGCTGCTCCGCGTGCAACTTAACCGGCAAGCCCAAGGCGCGGGATGCTTCAAACAGGCGGGCGGTTTGCGCTGGACTGAACGCGATACGCTCGCAAAACGCGTCTACCGCGTCCACTAAACCTTCTGCGTGGAGCGCTGGCAGCATGCGCAACACCTCATCCATATAGGCATCGCTTTGGCCGGCAAATTCGGGCGGCAAGGCGTGGGCGCCCAAAAAAGTGGTGCGCACTGCTACCGCTTGTTCAACGCCCAGGGCGCGTGCCACTTGCAGGCATTTACGCTCTTGTTCAAGCGCCAGTCCGTAGCCCGACTTGATCTCGATGGTGGTTACGCCCTCGGCCAGCAGATGGCGCAAGCGCCGCGCCGCGCTGGATTGAAGTTCTTGGGCGCTGGCTTGGCGCGTGGCGCGCACTGTGGACGCTATGCCGCCGCCTTGGCGGGCGATTTCTTCATAAGTCACGCCTTGCAGGCGTTGCTCAAATTCCGCCGCGCGGTCTCCGCCATACACAAGATGCGTATGGCAATCAATCAGTCCCGGTGTAATCAGCGCGCCACCAGCGTCATGCTGGGTGGTGCATTGCGCGCGTAGCACGTCGGGCAAATCGGCCAGCGGACCGACCCATTTCAATGTGCCACCCTGCACCACCAAGGCACCGTCGGGAACCAGACCATAAGGCTGCTCAGCGTCGGGCTGCAAGGTGGCTAACTTACAGTGGTGCCATAGCGTCATGGACATAAGTCAATCTCCATTAACAAGGCATTTGAGGCCATTACTTTGAGAACTGCTTTGGCAGGCAAATCTTGCCAAGCCAGCGTCTGGGCGCTCACGTGGGTGCATTCTTGCCCCAACCAAAGCTCGGCGCCTACGTCGCCTGACCATACCGCCACGGTACACGGGCCTTTGCCCACGGTTTGCAGGCTGCCGGACACGCGCTGCATCTGGGCGCGGGCCTGGTCAGCACGCACCATGAGGTTGAAGTCTTGTGTTATGCCGTCGATCAGCTTGCAATCCACTGGCAGGGCGCCTTCAAAGCAAAAAGGAGCGCTGGCCGGTGTGAGTGCGTGTTCCTCATAAGGCGCTGCCGCACCGATTCTCAGTCGCACACCCGCGCCCGATAGCACCGCAAACCAACGCTGCACGCCGACAAAGCAGGAGAACGGCCCGTCAGCCTGTACCTCGGCCACCGACAGGCGAAACACCCAATCGGCCGGGCTGGGCCAGGCAAGCAACTCTCGGGTGACGCCGCCGCCGTTTTTCCAGGCGCTGGGCACCACATCAGCCAGGGCAACGGTGCGCCAGCTCATAGCGCAAAGTTACCACTAAGGCTATAGCGCATGCCAGGGTAGACCAAGCGCGCTTGGCTGGCCACGTGTGCGCCGCTCACGGTGCAGCGGGTAATTACCAAACAGGGCTCGTTGCGGCCAATGCCCAGGCTTTTGGCCTCGGCGGCACTAGGCAGCGCGGCCTCAACCGAGTAGCGCGCCTCGGTCAGCGGCGCGCAGGCAAACAGGTATTGGGTAGGGGTGGTGGTCTGAAAGTTCACAGTCAAGTAGTCAGGCGCAGAGGCTGGGTTGACGTGACGGTCCTCGAGTTGAATGGCAACGCCGTCTTCCTTGTGCACGATCAACGAATGGAATACCGGCGCGCCAAAAGGGACGCCCAAGGCTTGCACCAACGCGGCGTCAGCAACCACCACTTCCAGACGCAACACGCGACAGGTATGAGCGTGACCGCGCTCAATCACTTCTTCATGGATATCGCGCACCGCCAGCATGCTTGAAATGCGGTTCCAATGCGCCACCACCGTGCCCGAGCCACGCAACCGGGTGACCAAGCCTTCGGCAGCGAGCTCTTTGACTGCGCGGTTGACCGTCATGCGGCTCACGCCAAACTGCTGTTGCAGGGCCGCCTCGCTTGGGACGGTGTCGCCTGACTGCCAGACGCCACTGGTGATCTGCGCCTTCACGAAGGTTTTGATCTGTTCAAAGGCGGGTAAATGGCTGATGGACATTATTTATTTTAATCTCAGGGTTTTCCCGCTATTCTATAAGTTGTATAGACAACTACACTATCCTGACAAACCCTTAACCGATCGTACTTTCAGTCCAATCACCATGTCTACCACCTCTGCCCCCTTTGCTGATTCCAAAGCCCGTCCGGTACGCGCGCCTCGCGGCCCCAAATTAACCTGCGCCAACTGGCAAATTGAAGCGGCCTACCGCATGCTGCAAAACAACCTCGACCCCGAGGTGGCAGAAAACCCGGACGAGCTCGTGGTCTACGGCGGCATTGGTAAGGCGGCGCGCAACTGGGCCTGCTTTGACGGCATCATGGATAGCCTGCGCAAGCTCAAACCTAACGAGACCCTGCTGGTGCAGTCCGGTAAACCCGTGGGCGTGTTTCGCACCCATACCGACGCACCCCGTGTGCTGATTGCCAACTCCAACCTCGTGCCCAAGTGGGCGAACTGGGAACATTTCAACGAACTCGACCGCGCCGGACTGATGATGTACGGGCAAATGACTGCCGGCAGCTGGATTTACATCGGCTCGCAAGGCATTGTGCAAGGCACCTACGAAACCTTTATCGAAGCTGGGCATCAGCATTACAAAGGTGACTTGGCCGGGCGCTGGATTTTGACCGCGGGCTTGGGCGGCATGGGCGGCGCTCAGCCGCTAGCGGCCACCTTTGCTGGGGCTTGTTCCCTCAATATCGAATGCCAGCAAAGCAGCATTGACTTTCGTCTGCGCACCCGCTACTTAGACAAGCAGGCCGCCAATATGGACGAGGCGCTAGAGCTGATTGCCCACCACACCGCGCGAAAAGAGGCTGTGTCGATTGGCCTGTGCGGCAATGCTGCAGACTTGTTGCCCGAACTGGTGCGCCGCGCTAAAGCGGGTGGCCCGCGTCCGGACATCGTGACTGACCAAACCTCAGCACACGACATCATCAACGGCTACTTGCCCAGTGGCTGGAGCGTGGCGCGGTGGAGGGCTGCGCAAAAAGACCCGGCACAACACGCCGAACTCACGCTAGCCGCAGGCCAGTCGTGTGCGGTGCATGTTCAGGCGCTGCTCGATTTCCATGGCATGGGTATTCCCACGGTGGACTACGGCAACAACCTACGTCAGGTGGCCAAAGACTATGGCGTGGCCAATGCCTTTGACTACCCCGGCTTTGTACCGGCCTATGTGCGGCCCCTGTTTTGCAAAGGCATTGGGCCCTTTCGTTGGGTGGCCCTGAGCGGCGACCCCGAGGACATCCGCAAGACCGACGCGAAGATGAAAGAGCTTTTCCCCAACAACGCCGGCTTGCTGCGCTGGCTAGATATGGCTGGCGAGCGCATCGCGTTTCAGGGCCTGCCCGCACGCATTTGTTGGATCGGTCTGGGCGAGCGGCATCTGGCTGGGCTGGCGTTCAATGAGATGGTTAAAAGCGGCGAACTCAAAGGCCCCATCGTGATCGGACGCGACCACCTCGACAGCGGCTCAGTCGCTTCGCCCAACCGCGAGACCGAGGCCATGTTAGACGGCTCAGACGCCGTGTCCGACTGGCCGCTA
>Ga0247844_1006123_pt1 | contig 14637 bp, 11 predicted proteins | sample LaCtaG_FD_192421 | JGI IMG/M metagenome (GOLD analysis project Ga0247844, IMG submission 192421) | Freshwater microbial communities from meromictic Lake La Cruz, Castile-La Mancha, Spain - LaCruzMarch201714.5m_1 | ecosystem: Environmental > Aquatic > Freshwater > Lake | place: Spain: Castile-La... | reverse complement strand
AGGTAAGCGGTTAGGGCATCCTGCTTAAGGGTGCGCTCGGCGTTAACAACGTTGCCACCACCCATGTGGCAAGCGGCGCAGTTGGCGGAAAAGATCTGGCCGCCATGGGCCACATCGGCAGCGAAGCTAGGAGCAGCACCCAGCACGAGCGCCAGGCAGAGAGCGATCAGAGAGAAGAGACGGCGCATGGGGGGCGCTTAAAAGCATGGGCAACTCGACAAAATTAAGGCGTGAACGGGGCTGATGTGACCTCTGGCAACCAGGTTCGAAACAATTGCCACAAAGTTGGCTGTGCTGTGGGATCAGCCAGGTGCCAAGACGTTGATTTCAGCGGTCATCCCTGCTGCCCGATGGGGCTCACACCAGATCGCGTAGCGGCCGGGCGTATCAAATTTTTGCTCCCAGCTTTCGCCCAAAGCGAAGCTGAGCGGTTCATGGCTCCATTCGGGATGGCCTGCCACGATCAAGTTGTGGGGGCCGAGCCCCCGCACTTCAAAGCTCACTGTGTCTCCGGCGTTGATCGTCAGCTGCTCGGGTTGGAACACCAGAAAGCCTTCGTCGTTGCCCAGCAGCATCGTGAACACGAGGCAGCCCAGCAGCAGCCTCCCGACCAGCCAACCATGCTTGTGCTTACTCATCTGTGCGGCAGGCCAGCGGTTTCGAACACCGCTTGGAGCGTTGGTGCGTAGCTCACCAGGCCAAAGCGTTCTGGTGGGCTCACCGGCTCGTGCACGAAGTGGCGCTGGCGAATTGAGAAGCGATCCCAGGCATTGACTTCAATGCGTAGCAGTTTGATCAGGGCTTCGATTAACCAGCCTTGCAGGTCAATCCCAAAGGGTGGCTGCCAGCTGCGGCGCCAACGGCAGAGCTGGGTCACGGTGGCATTGATGCTGATCGGCTCCTGGCCGAGCACCAGGCGCCGCAGAGCTCCCTGATTTGGTTCCGGATTGGGTTGATGGGGCTTGGTGGCCAAATGGGCGCACACAAGGGCTATGTCGGCGGCATGGATGAAGTGGAAGCTGGCTTCGGTGCGCAGCCACTTAGCAAGCCACAACCAGCGGGTTGCCTCCCTAATCCCGGCGGTGAGATAGCTGGAGGGATGGCGATCGCCCGGACCCACCTGACCCCCAAATACCAGGGTGGGAAATACGGCCACAATTTTGGCGGCTAGGGGGTGGGCCTCCAGTTGCTGCAGACAGAGGGCCTTGGTTTGGATGTATTCAGTGCCAAATTCCGCTGCCTCGGGCAGCAGCTGCAACTGGCGATCCAGAATTGAGGCAGTGGAGAAGTAGATCACCTGCTCCAGCCATACAGGGCTTGTGAAAGCCAGCAGCTGTTTGACCGCGTCCACGTTTACCTGCTGGGCTCTTAGGGGATCGCCCCAGGCGGTGGCCGTGTGGATGATGCGAGTGGCGGTGGCGATTGCACCGGCATGGGGGGTTAGCTCCCGCAGGTCACCGACCAGCAGGGTGACCCGAGGATCATCTGCTGAAACAACCGTGAGCTTGGCTGGATCACGGAGCAGGAGCAGCAACTCCGCATCGCTGTGGCGATAAAGCTGCTCGGTGATGTATTGGCCAACGCAGCCACTAGCCCCTGTGATCAGGATCCGCTGGGGCCGGGATCCTGCCGCGGGGCTGCTCAAGCCGCCGCTCCGATGCGCTCCATCACACTCTTGCCGGCTTCAAAGAAGGCGCGGCCGTTTTCTTCTGGAGTGCCCGGCAGGATGCCGTGGCCCAGGTTGAGAATGTGCTTGCGGCCGCGGGCTTTGCGCACGGTGTCGTCGATGCGGGCCTGAATGGCCGCTGGGGTGCCGAATAGCAATCCGGGATCCACGTTGCCCTGCACGCCAATGTGCTCGGGTAGGCGGGCCAGGCCCTCGGCCATGTCCACGGTCCAGTCGAGCGAAATGATGTCTACCCCAGTGCCTGCCATGCGCTCAAGCACGCCGGCGCTGCCGGAGATGTAGAGGATGAAGGGGGTATCGGGGTGGGTTTGCTTAACCAGATCCACCACCTTCTTCTGGTAAGGCGCCGCGAAGCTGTCGTAATCCATGGGGCTGAGCTGGCCGGCCCAGGAATCGAACATCTGCACCACCTGGGCGCCGGAATCGATTTGATAGCGCAGGTAGGTGGCAATTGATTCGGCGAAGTGGTCTAGGAGCTTGTGCAGTAGCTCCGGCTCTTGGAACGCCATCGCCTTGATCACGGCGTAGTTCTTGCTGCTTTTGCCCTCCACCACATAGGCAGCCAGGGTCCAGGGGGCACCCACAAAGCCGAGTACAGCAGCTTCATTGCCAACAGATTGACGTAGACGGGTGAGCACCTCACCCACAAACGGCATGCTCTCGACCGGCTCCAAGGCCCGTAGTGCCTCTACTTGGGCAAGGTTGCGGATTGGCTCCTGGATCAGGGGCCCCTGGCTCTCAATGATGTCGAAGTTGATCCCCATGCCCGGTAGGGGCGTGAGGATGTCTGAAAAGAGGATCACGCCGTCGGGCTTGAAGGCGCGGAAGGGCTGCATGGAGATCTCGTAGGAGAGATCTGGGTTTTCTGAGCGCTCGCGGAAACCGGGATGGCGGTCGCGCAGGTCGCGATACACCTTCATGTAGCGCCCGGCCTGGCGCATCATCCAAACCGGAGGCCGCTCCACCTGCTCACCTCGGGCGGCGCGCAGCAGCAGGGGGGCGGTTTCGTTCATGGTTGCAAGCAGAGCGAAGCGAGAACTTACCCGAGCAGGGCCCCGGAACCGCTGGCTTCGTCACAGGTGTCTTTATCCAACTGCTGGCTGCGGATTTCGTCCCGACGGAAGACGAGCACTGAAAGGGGTGGTAGGCAGAGATCCAGGGATTGGTCATAGCCATGGATCCCCCACTGGTCGGTGAATTTGCCGCCCAGGTTGCCCAGGTTGCTGCCGCCGTAGCGCTCAGCATCGGTATTGAAAGCTTCCTCATAGAAGCCTTCCAGCGGTACGCCCACTCGGTAGTGGGAATGGCTCTGGGGAGTGAAGTTGGCCACCACCACAAGCCACTTGCCCGTGGCGCTTTCACGCCGCATGAAGCTGATGATCGAGTGGCGATTGTCGTTGCAATCGATCCACTGGAAGCCGAATTCGCTGAAGTCGTCGCCCCAGAGAGCCCGCTCCGATTTGTAGAAGACGTTGAGATCGTCGACGAGACGCTGGAGCCCCTGGTGAGAGTCGTGCTGCAGCAGCTCCCATTGCAGATCGCCCCATACGTTCCACTCAGCCCTCTGGCCAAATTCCATCCCCATGAAGATGGTTTTCTTGCCGGGATGGGTCCACATGTATGCCAGCAGTGCCCGCACGTTGGCAAATTTTTGCCAGTCGTCACCAGGCATTTTGTGCAAGAGGTTGCTCTTGCCATGCACAACTTCGTCGTGGCTTAAGGCCAGCATGAAGTTCTCTGTGAAGGCGTACCAGATTGAGAAGGTGACGTTGTTCTGATGGAACTGGCGGAACCAGGGATCTAGCTCGAAGTAATCGAGCATGTCGTGCATCCAGCCCATGTTCCATTTGAGGTTGAACCCGAGGCCGCCAATATTGGTGGGCTGGGTAACCATGGGCCAGGTGGTGGATTCCTCGGCGATCGAGAGTGCTCCAGGGAAGTGCTCGAACAGCACGTGGTTGGCCTGTTGCAGGAAAGTGACGGCCTCGGTGTTTTCACGGCCGCCATGGTCATTTGGCAACCATTCACCATCTGGGCGCAGGTAGTCGCGATAAAGCATGGAGGCCACCGCATCTACGCGGATGCCGTCGATGTGGAACTCCTCAAACCAATAAACCAGGTTTGCCACAAGGAAGTTGCGCACTTCGTTGCGGCTGTAGTTGAAGATGAGGGTGCCCCACTCCTTGTGCTCGCCGATGCGCGGATCGGCATGCTCATAAAGATAGGCGCCATCAAAGAAGGCCAGGCCGTGGGCATCTTTGGGGAAGTGGCCTGGCACCCAGTCGAGAATCACGCCAATGCCTTCGGCGTGGCAGCGATCCACGAAGGCGCGGAATTCATCCGGGGTGCCAAAGCGGCTGGTGGGGGCGTACCAGCCCGTGACCTGGTAGCCCCAGGAACCATCGAAGGGATGCTCCGAGATGGGCATCAGCTCGATGTGGGTAAAGCCGCGCGCTTTCACATAGGGGATGACCCGATCAGCTAGCTCCGGATAGGTGAGCAGGCGAGCGCCGGGTTTGAGATCGGCTGCAGGCACCGGCGGGCGCGGTGTGCCGTCAGCTTCGATGTAGGGCTGGTCGGCAGCGCCGTGCATCCAGCTGCCCAGATGCATTTCATACACAGACACCGGCTGGTCGAGGGGGTTGCGGCTATCCCGCTCCTGCATCCAGCCCGAGTCTTGCCATTGGTGCCCCGCAAGGGACTCAACGATCGAGCCATTGTTGGGACGAATCTCATGGCGGAAGCCATAGGGGTCTGCTTTTTGATAGCAGTGCCCGTTTTGAGCTCTTACCTCGTATTTGTAAATCTCACCTGGCTTAAGCCCAGGAATGAATAGCTCCCAGGATCCTCCCTCCCTTGCCTGCATTGGATGGTGGCGGCCATCCCAGCCGTTGAAATTGCCCAGCACCGCCACGCTCCGAGCATTGGGGGCCCAGAGGCAGAACTGAACGCCCTTGACGCCGTTATGCTCCACCACGTGGGCTCCCATGCGGCGCCAAATGTGGTGGTGGTTGCCCTCTGCAAACAACAGGCGGTCTAGTTCGCCCATCCATTCATGGCGAAACGACCAGGGATCGGGCTGCACGTGTTCTATGCCGCCGCGGTTGACCCGCACCTGATAGGAAGTACCAGGATCACTGCCCCAAGGGGCTTCGAAAATCCAAGGGTGATTCGGAGTGGCCATCGGCAGCGATTGGCCATCGATCAGCAGCTCAACACGCTCTGCCTCAGGCATCCAGACGCGCAGCACCCAACCACCCGATTCGAGGGGCTGGGGACCCAGCACCGCAAACGGGTGGTCGTGCCGGCATTCAGCCAGCCGCTGGCAATCCTCCGCCATCCAGTTAAGGGTGAGCAAGGACATTTACCAGCAGCGATCGGAAGGTGAGCTTAGGCGTCTTAGGGCTCAGCGCACCGGCTTGGGGGTGATTGGATCGCTGGGAAAGTCGATGCCGATTATTTCGTTGTTGGCGTTAAGGATCACAAAGAGTGAATCGCTAAGTCGATTGAAATCGGTATTGACGAGTACGAGACGCTGGTCGCCGCCGCCCTCGGCCACCACAGCCTTGCGGATCCGTACAAATTCGCCGGTTTGACGTTGCAGCTGCTGCCAGCGCACCTGCAGGCTGGTCGCGGAGATTTCCTTCTGCAGTGACAGGCTCAAAAAGCTGCGCGCTGAGATGAACTGGCCACTGCTTAGGGCGGTGACAAATCTCTTGGCAACCGCGCCGGGTGCCTCATCGGTTACATCCAAGTGGTAACCAGCGAGTTTGCCCTCGGGGTTGAGCACGATGAACAGCTCTCGCTTGCCCATGCTTGTGGTGATGCTGGCCTCAACGGTGGTGTTGCGCAAACCTCCTTGCACGCTGAGCAGGGTCCAGCTCAACAGTTTCGGCTGGGTGCGCATTGTCTCCGCCACCATCGAAGGGCTGCTAACCGCCTTGAGTTCCTCTGAGAATTGGCTGTAGCGCAGGTTGGGATCGCGGCTTTTTACTGCTGCCAAGATCCGATCAGCCGCGGCTCGGGCTGCTTCGACGCTGAGGGCTGGACGATCCACACCACCGCTCTGGCTCTGGGCCAAAGCCGCACTGCCTGATTTTCCTGGCAGTGCCGCCATGGTGATGCTCAGGCCGGTGGCTAGCGCAAGCACGCCGAGAGCCATGCGGCTGAGGGCCTGGGGCTGTTGAACAGGGCGCAGGTGGCGCAGCGACATCGCAAAAACAAACATTTGGCTCAGTGTGGCCCAAAATTGCCGCCCAAGAGTGGCAGCAGCTGCAATTGGGAATCAGCCAGTTCAAGCTCCAGCGTGATCACTCGATGGCGCGGGCCGGTAGGCCCGAAGGTCTCGAAGCCGTCGCCGGGGTTTACGGCAATCTGCGGCCAGGCCGCTCCCGCTAGGGAGAGTCGCAACCGTTCCCCGGGGCAGAGCTCAACTAGCAGGGGCTGCAATTGAACTTGCAGCAACGATTTTTCGCCTGCTAGCTGCTGGGTCCTGGCTACGCCCGTACTCAGTTGGAGCACCCTTCCCTGGGGATCAATCACCGAGAGAGCTGCACAAAGGTCAAAGCTGGGTTGGTCGGCCCGCACAGAAATGGTCAATAGGGGCCGTCCCTCAAGCTCCAGGTGCGTGCTTAGTGGTGAACTGCTGAAGCAGATGACATCACTACGGCGGTCCAGGTCGCCGCGTTCACACGGGCCTGGATCGAGGCCAAGGTGGCCGCCCCGGCCTGGAACTGGTCGCCAGGGATCGTGCACTAGAGCGACCTCGCCGCTGCCAAATTGATCGAGCAGCAATTCGCCCTCCTCCACGTCGATTGTGGCCAGGCCACGACTGCGTAGCCCCCAGCTCAGGTTGCTGCTGTCTGAATTGGGGGGCCGCCAATGGAGGCTTGAGTTCTTGCCGTTTGTAAGGGGGGCTTTTTCTACAAGAACGGCAGCGCTGAGTTGTTCTGGAGCGGCTTGATCCTGAAGATGGTGCTGAAAGAAGGCCAGTTGCAACCGATCAAGGCCGCCGTTCCAGTCGAGGTGGGTATAGGCACCAATGCGGAGCAGCGGCGAGCCACCTGCAGCGCTAGCAAGTGCAAAGAGGTTCAAGATGCCGCGCAGATGGGGGTCGTACCAGCCACCGATCAGCAGCATCGGGCGCTGCAATAGAGCTGCGACTGGTTGGTGGCTAACCCACCTAGGGGCCTCGCTTGCCGGCAGCTGCAGCCAGCGGCAGGCCATGCCTTGGGGGTCATGGCGCTTGAGCAGGTCAAAGCCTTCAGACAGAAAGTCGCCCGAGTCGAGGCTGCGGCGAATCTCTTGCCAGCCGGCATCGTCCCCAAGTTTCTTGCAGCGAAGGGCTGCCAATTGCAGTCCCCAGCCGATGCCTAGGGCCCACCAGTGGGCTCCTCCCTCGCAGGCCCAGTCACCGCGCTCGTCCAAACCAGCCATAGCCGGTGCCAGGCAGTCGGGCAGGGCCGCTGGATCGTCGCTTAGCAGTTGGGTCAGGCCTTGGTATGAAAATCCATAGCAACCGACTCTTCCGTTACTGCCTTCAAGGTTGCGAACCCAGCGGATGGTGTCTGCCCCATCGGATAACTCCTGCTCGAATCCTTGGAACGTCCCTTGGGAAGCACCTTGACCGCGCACATCCTGAACAACTACCAGAAAGCCATGGGCTGCGTACCAGCTGGGATGGGCATAGGTAATAGTTGAGGCGATCGCTCGGCCGTAGGGCTGTCGCATCAGCAGCACCGGCCATGATCCTTGGTCGGCTGGTTGCCAGACTCGGCTGATCAGCTGGGTGCCATCCCGGCAATCCATGGCCTCGTCTCGCCGTCGAACCTGCAAAAGGTTTGGCGCCGGGCTGCTCACTCAGCGCACATCGGGGCAATAAAGCCCAATCACATAGGTGATAAGAACCTCAGAATCCATGGGACTGAGGTTTTCTTGGCGGGCGATCTGGCTCACGGCCGAGCTGGATGTAGCGGAGAGCCCCTGGGCGTTGAAGCCCTGAAACTGGCTGCAAAGCGCCTTTGCCCTCGCAGGGTTTTGCTTCACGGACTCAAGCAATTGGGATTGGGCCAGGGCAGGTTTCCATACGGCCGCCAGATTTATTAGCAGTACCGGCAGGAGACTGGCTAGGGCCCGGCCGTAGGCCAAATGAATTCTGGGCGACTGGCGATCAGACAACGTATGAATCCCCATTGCATTTCCATTTGAGCCACAAGGGGCGGCGGCTGGAGCCTGCTCTGGATCAGTTTGTGGGGCGGCGTTGGGCCCGCCGGATCCATTCGTTCAGGGTGGCTAGATCGAGTAGGGGGGAGGCCATGCCGGTAAGGCTTCGCTGCAGCCGGCCCATCTGTACCAAGAGTTGGTGCGGGTCACTGGCCGCCAATCCAGCCCTGCTAGCGATGCCGGCGTAGAGCAGCAGGGCGGCTTCTGCTGGCTCGAGTCCCACCTCCACCACTAGCCGGGCCTGGCCCCGAAGCTTGATCAGCCGGGCCTCGCTGGCGCCGCCGCTGCGGCCGAGCCGGCGCAGGTCCTGGTCTTGGAGACCGGCGAGTTGGGGCCAGTCATCGATGCCGGCTAGCTCCAATTGGCGTTGTTCACGCTGAAAGTGAATCGGCAGTTGCCACATGGCTAGGGCTGTAGCTCAACATCACCACTTGTCAGGCTGCGGGTGGCTTCTGCCAGCACCACTGGCTTGCTCAGCCCCGGGGCGATCGTCTCGACGCGGCGCAGTCGCACATGCACCAGGTTGTCGGCGCTGCTGCGGCCGCCACCCCTGAGGTTTTGGGCTACTTGCTGAACTGTGGGTGCGGCGGCCCCATCCGCTAGGCCGTCTGGCGCTGCTGCCACCACCAGGTCGATGCCGTTGTCAAACACCACCGGCACGCTCACGGCCCCAGCTAGCTGCACCCGAGGGGTGTAGCTCACCGCAAAGGCCAGGCAGGAAACGGCGAGGAGGGCCGTGAAGCTGGTGACACCAACCAGCCGAAAGCGAATCCCCCAGCGGCTCAGATAACCAACAATCGTGGTCAAAGCCAGGACCCCACTGGCGGCCCCCAGCCATTTGCCCGCTGTCAGCAGGATTGGATCAGCGGCCATAGGGCTGGATGTTTGGGTTAGTGCCTTTATATTGCGCCGGTCGCAAGGGTGGCAGCCCACGGGAATGGCGGAGTTGCCAGAACAGAACCCTGGGCCAGTCCCCGCTTCGCCGTCACTTGCACCCCCACCCTCGCCCCAGGGCCAGGGCAGCTTCCGCTTGCTGGCGGCGTTTACAGGCGGCTGCGGTGCCCTGCTTCTTTTGGTCTGGGGCGGGGATCAGGCCCTGAGAAAGATCTACGAGCACTGGAGACCTCGGCTTGAGCAGCCGCTCAGCCAGCTTTCTGGCCATCCCGTTGAGCTTGGCGACTATCAGGGTCTGGGCTGGGGTGGTCTGCGCATTGGGCCCAGTCGCATCGCCCCTGGGCGGCTGGATGGCTCCTCAGTCTTGGTGCGTTCGGTTTTGGTGAGCGTGGATCCGCTAGCCAGCCTGCGCCAGCGGTTGCCAGTGGTGCATGTAGGCCTGGCTGGTGTTCGCGCTGAATTGAGGCGCAACTCCCAAGGTCAGTATTGGGTGCCAGGGCGCCTTGCTAAAGGCAGCGAGCCGCCGCGCCTGGATCTCAGGTTGCGCCTGGTGGATCCCGCCTTGCTCAACCTGCAGCCTTCCGGTACGAGCCTCCGCCTCACGGGCCGTGGTTCAGTGCGGCCCCATCGCCGGGAGGTTGAACTGGCGGCTTGGCTGCGAGCCGATGGAGCTGGTGACTCTCTGGCCATGGAGCTCCAGGGCAATTGGCAGAGGCAGCGCTGGGATGGAACCCTGCGGGCAAAGGCCTTTCAGCTAGCCCCTCTGCAGCGCCTGTTAGGCCTGCCTGGTCAGCTTGCGGGTCGCGCAGATGGCACGTTCGCCTTGGCCTGGAGGGATCGCCAGCCCTTCTGTCGAGGTGGAGCCCAGCTGCGCCAATTGCGCTGGCGGCCCGCGACTGGCGTATCCCGACTGGAGTTGCCATCCAGCCAACTGCGCTGCAGCGGTCAGGCGCTCGAGTTGGACCGCTCTGCTTGGCGCTGGGGAGCACCGGGCAGCAAGGGCCTGCAGGGCACGGTGCGGCTTGAGGGGCTCTGGCAGCGAAACCAGCTTCAGTTGCGCCAGTTTGAGCTGGCCCGCGGCCGCTCCTGGCTAAAGCTCAAGGGGAGCTTGGCCAGGCGTTTTGATCTGACGGGCCAATGGCAGCTCCGGCCCGGTGACCTCCCCCTGCAAGCCGGCACCCCCGCCTGGGTGTTGAACCAGCAAGTGGGCGGTTCAGTGACGGCAAGGGGGTCGTGGCGCCTGCCCCAGCTCCAGGCCCGCTTTGGTCAGCCCAGTAACCCGTTGCTGGGTCGCTGGGATGCGGTTTTGGATTGGCGCGACAAGCGCCTAGTGCTGCAGCGTTTCAGTAGTGCCCACCTCTCCGCCCGTGGCGTGTTGCCCCTGGGCCTGCGGGCCGGTGAGGGGCTGGTGCCAGGCCAGCTCGATCTCAGCTTGGAGCTGCAGCGCTACCCCCTCGAGCGGCTCGATCTGCTTGTGGGCACCCAATTGCAGGGAATCTTGCAAGCCACTGGCCGGGTTCGGGGCCCTCTCAAAGCCTTGAAGCCAGACCTGGATCTCCGGATCGACCAGCCCGGTGCCGGTCCCCTCAGCTTGCGGGAAAACTGGGAAGGCCAGTGGTTTGGTGATCCGGCTGGTGGTGGGCGCCTACGCATGCAAGCCCTCGCCCCTGCGCCGGTGGGGGTGCTTACGGCCCGACTCGATTCCCGTTGGGTCCCCCGTGCAGTTCGCCTTGACCGGGCCGGCGGCACTCTGGAACTCAACGGCAGCCCTCGGGCCTACCGCTGGCAGGCATCCCAGTTGCCCCTCGACGGATTGCAGCTGGCCCTGGGGCCAAATTCGAGGCGGCAACCCCTGCAAGCCCGGCTGAGCGGTCAGGGCCTGCTCGAACTCCAACCCCTGGCCTTCAGCGGTAGCGCCCAGCTTGATCGGCCGGTGTTTTTGGGCGTCTGGGGGAAATCGGCCCAGGCGAATATCCGCTATGCCAAGCGTCGCTACTCAGTCCAAGGAGCTATCTCTCCCCTTGCTGGGGGCAACCTTGCCATCGATTGGAGTGGCGTGTGGCATGGCGCCTTCCGAGCCCGCCTTCAGGGTGAGCGATTACCACCGCTGTTTTTGCAGCAGTTGGTCAGGGCCTGGCCCCAGTGGCGCGGAGGGAGCGCGCCGATCCTGGGCCGGGCCAGCGACATCGGCACCCTGCTGATCGATACCTTTAGCGGCAGCGTTCAGGACCAGCTGCGGGCCCTGGAGCTTGCTAGAGCTCGGCTGAGCGCTGCCCGGCTGGAGCGTGACCGGCAAAGCAGTCCTCAGGAGCGACTGCAGCGGCTGGCAGGTCAGATCGACGCCGACCTGCGCCTTGACGGAGCCAGCCTGCTAGAAGCCCGCGCCGACCTCCAGGCCCGCGCCCACCTGTGGTTGCCTGAGGCAAACCAGGACCAGCCCCTTACCTCTGTGCCGGTGCTGGTGAAGTTCACCGGGCCCCTGCGGCGGGGGGCTGGCAATTTCAGCCTGGCCGACCTGCCCCTTGAGCTGTTGGCGCTGCTTACCCCTGTGCCTGCCGGATTGCGGGGCCGCCTATCTCTGCAGGGGCGCTACCGCCTCGGCACTCCTCAGCCTGAGCTTGCCCTCAACATCAGCCTGGTTGATGGCTACCTAAGGGAAACGGCTTTGGTGCTGGAGCGGAGCACCATTCAGCTGGAGCAGGCCAGGCTGCTCCTCGATCTTTCTTTGCGGGCGGCCGGGGCTTCAAGCAGCGTCGAATTGGCGGGTGTTGTGCCCTTGGATCCGGGGAAGCAGGGTCTTGAACTGCGCCTGGCTAGTCGTGACGACGGCTTGCGTTTCCTGGCAGGGCTTGCCCAGCCTGCCCTGCAGTGGAATCAGGGCAGCGGCGACCTGCAACTGCTTGTGCGCGGCAGCGTCAGAGAGCCGATCGCTAACGGATTTTTGCGTTTCCGGGGTGCTCAGTTGCAGTTCATCGGCCAAAAGGTTCGTGACGTCGATGCCACCGTGCTGTTCGACTTTGAGCAGCTTCTGCTTCAGGAGTTCAACGCCAAGGTGGGAGATAAGGGAGTGGTGCGTGGTAGCGGAAGCCTGGGGCTGTTTCGCCCTGAGGCCACCGCTGATGGCAAAGACGCAACCCTGAAGGTAGAGCTTGAAAAGGTGCCCTTTGCCATGTCTCGGATCAAAGCTGTGGCTGATGGGTCCCTTCAAATCGGAGGCAGCGTTGCTGCCCTTGATATTGGCGGGGAGCTGGCTATATCCCGGGGCAGCGTCAACGTTCAGCCGGCCCGACTGGCCAGTGAAGCCAATCTTGCGGCACCGGTAGCTAGCGCTGCTGAATTGCTCGAATCCCGCTGGAATTACGACCAGCCCTTGGTACTGCTCGGTCCCGATGTGGAGAGCAACGCTAGTGAGTCCCTGCGTGCCGCCGTACCTAACGCCAGCTTTGTGGGTTTCGATGACCTGAAGCTGAAGCTGGGTCCCGACCTGAAGGTGGGTATACCCAACCTGGCAAGTTTTGGTACCAGTGGGCTGCTGCGTCTCAATGGACGGCTGGATCCGAGCCTGCGCTTGCAGGGTGTGGTGAGGTTGCTGAACGGCCGACTCAACTTGTTCACCACCACCTTTGGACTCGACCCCGAATCTCCAAACGTTGCGGTGTTCACACCCTCCATGGGATTGATTCCTTTTCTTGATATCTCCCTGCGAACCAGGGTCTCCGACAACCTGCCGAGCACCAGTGGTATTGGGACCGCCGGCAGCCTGTCGTTGCAAGACTTTCAGGCGGCTGGCGCCACCAACTCCCTCGACCAGCTCAACTTGGTGCGTGTTTTTCTGAGTGTGAGCGGCCCGGCGGACCGTCTTGCGGACAACCTGGTGCTGCGCAGTTCGCCACCGCTCTCGGAGGATCGGCTACTGGCCCTGATCGGCGGCAATACCCTGGCCGGCCTGGCGGGATCGGCAGGCGGCACTGCTCTTGCCACCGCCCTAGGCCAAACCCTGCTCTCGCCCCTGCTCGGCACCCTCGGCGATGCCTTCGGCCAGCGACTCAGCTTTGCCCTTTATCCCACCTACGTGAATCAAGGTGTCGCTAGCGGCGCCGAACGTCGCTCAGGCCGGGTGCCGCCCCAGTTGGTGCTGGGAGCAGAAATAGGTCTTGATCTCACGGAACGCTTCAATGCATCCGTGTTGGCTGCCCCCAACCGCTCCGACGTACCGCCCCAATTAAATCTGAATTTCAAGGCCTCAGAATTGCTCAACCTGCAAGGGGCCGTCGACGCCCAGGGTGCCTGGCAGACCCAGTTGCAGCTGTTTTTCCGCTTCTGAGCTTGTTTATTTCGATGCAGCGATTCTGATGAACCAGTTGATCGGGGTGGATCTCGGTGGTAGCGCCATCAAGTTGGGGCGCTTCAGCGAAGCCGGCGATCTGCTGGCGGAGTTGCAGGTGCCTACTCCCCAGCCAGCGGTCCCTGGTGCTGTGACAACGGCGATCGTGGCGGCGGTACAGCAACTAGATCCTCAGCGGTTGGCCGATCGGATTGGGGTCGGCCACCCCGGGCCCAGCGACCAAGCCGGCCGGGTGGCGCGCATCGCCATAAACCTGCCAGGTTGGCTGGATGTGCCCTTGGCCAATTGGCTCGAGCCCCTGCTGGAGCGCCCTGTGACCCTGGCCAATGACGCTAACTGCGCCCTGATCGGTGAGCACTGGCGCGGGGCAGCCCGGGGAGTTGGCGATGTCTTGCTGCTCACCTTGGGCACGGGCGTGGGCGGTGCGGTGTTGCTTGATGGCCAGTTGTTTACAGGTCATCGGGGGGCGGCCGCCGAGCCCGGTTTGATAGGCCTCGATCCCGCTGGTCCGCCCTGCAACAGCGGTAACAACGGCTCCCTGGAATCCTTCTGCAGTCGCCGCGGCTTCGATCGCCTATCCAGCCTGGATCCGGCCGAACTCTGCCGCCGGGCCACTGGCGGCGATGGCGAAGCCCTGGCGGTGTGGCGGGCCTATGGCCAGCTGCTGGGGCAAGGTTTGAGCTCGCTGCTTTATGTGCTCACACCGGAGCTAGTGCTGATTGGTGGTGGCCTCAGCGGCGCCAGCGATCACTTCCTGCCAGCGGTGTGGCAGGAGGTGGAGCAGCGGGTGCAGGCGGCCAGCCGGGAGGGTCTGAGGATTAGTCGCTGCAGCCTTGGCAACGGAGCCGGCCGGCTGGGGGCGGCTCGCCTGGCGCTGCAACGTTTGGCGCCCAGCTTGGGATGATGGCTTGATGATTCCTGATCCCTCCCCAGACCTGCTGGCCCGGGCCGCCCAGGTGCGCCGCTGCGCCATGGCCCTTGGCCAACTCGATGATGGCCAGCGCCGTCAGGCCGTACTGGCCATGGCAGAAGCCCTAGAGCAGGGCAGTGAAGCCATTTTGGCCGCCAACCAGGCCGATCTTGAGGCCGCTGCCGCCGAGGAGCTGGCGCCGGCGCTGGTGGCCCGGCTCAAGCTCGATGGACCCAAATTGGCAGGGGCGATCGCGGGTGTGCGCCAGGTGGCGGAGCTTGCCGATCCGGTTGGCCGCCGTCAGCTCCACACCGAGCTAGATGCGGGGTTGGTGCTGGAGCGGCTGACGGTGCCCCTGGGGGTGCTGGGCGTGATCTTTGAGGCGCGGCCAGATGCGGTGATGCAGATCGCCTCCTTGGCAATTCGCTCCGGCAACGGCGCCCTGCTCAAGGGTGGCCGCGAGGCCAGCCGCAGCTGTGAGGCCATTCATGCAGCGCTGCGCCGTGGCCTGGCCGCCAGTGCGGTGCAGCCCGATGCCCTGGAGCTGCTCACCAGCCGGGAGGAAAGCCTGGGGCTGCT
>Ga0247844_1006122_pt1 | contig 14639 bp, 10 predicted proteins | sample LaCtaG_FD_192421 | JGI IMG/M metagenome (GOLD analysis project Ga0247844, IMG submission 192421) | Freshwater microbial communities from meromictic Lake La Cruz, Castile-La Mancha, Spain - LaCruzMarch201714.5m_1 | ecosystem: Environmental > Aquatic > Freshwater > Lake | place: Spain: Castile-La... | reverse complement strand
TATTGGAGAACATGGTTGATAGAAATTGGAATTATCATTTAAATGGGGTTTCGGGGGCCTTCGCCCCTGAACGCGCTGGAGCAAACCGAAGGTTTGCGTAAGTGCGCCCTCAAGCGCCGGGAGCTTCATTGACCCCAGCCCTTGGAGGGCTGGGGTCGGCTCCCCGCTTGACAGCGGAGCTTAAGCCTGCGGCGGAGTCTCTCCGTTCGCGTCATTATCTTTGTCGCGGAGCACCAGAAGCTGAATCGCAAGACGTTCAAAGTTGGCGTCGGCCCAACGTTGATCCTCTTTGGTCACGTTTTTCCGAAGCATCGCAATGAACTTTCTGGCATTCTCATGACTTTCCATGGTCCTGATCGCGTGCATTGCTGCGCCGCCAAGAACGGACCTGAACTTGTTAGTCTCCTTCCTGGCGTCGTCGGCCAAGCTTTTCATGAGCTTGCGTTCTTTCAGCTCTTCTTCCTTCATCTTGGCTTGCAACGCCGCCAGACGCTCGGCAAGAGTACGCCGCTGCTTTTTGTCCTTTTCAGGCTGTTGGTTTTCATCGGCCGTCGACTTGGTTTCACTCGACTCCGATCCTTTGTTGTTATGGTCCTGCGCTGGATTTTCCGGCGTGGACTCCCTATCATTCGGCGTAGCGCCGTGCGTGTTTTCGTTCATACGATTTTTTGGTATGAATCGGATATCCCGGGATTTCTCTCTCTTCCGGTTCCGTTTCGATTTGATTTGCAGACCGGGACGCATCTGACAGGCCTCGTTCGACCACCTTCAGGATCCCCCCCCGGGTTTCCCCGGTTCACGTCGGCATACCCGACGGCCGCACGTTGCTTCGACACAACGCATTCTGGCGGAGGTCCGATTAAGAAATACCGCTCCTTTGGTCAAATATAATTTCGAGAAATTTTATTTTTTCTTTCGACCGCAAATGCGCGTCGCTGGTAACCGAAGCTAAACCCACCTGGCATTTCTTCCCACTGAGTATTCCGACCCGGTGTTGTCCGTTTCGAGAATATCCACATCGGATAGGAGCAACAACCATGCGTCCAGACGGTCGGCCATCCATGGGGCACCGTTCTGTCCCAGTTTCTTTTTCATGCCTGCGGTGGGCACGATGCCGAGATCGCCCAGGGAAACCCGCATGGGAAATGCCGCTTCCCGCGGTGCTTGCGGTTTTCTAGCGCAAGGTTCGCAGGACAGCAAAGACACCACCTTTGTCACGGAGCACGGCGTTGCCGGAATCAATTTCGAGAACAACCTCATCCTCGTCCCAATCTTCCGACCACAGGATTCTGAGAGGATCCTGGTGCAGGATACTTTTCCTTTCTTCGCCTTTGTTGCCATCGGCAAAGAACGTCCGAACCAGCACTTCTTTGCCATCGAGCCTGATCGGTTGGACGTAGTGGCTTGTGCCGTGCTGCTCAAGAAACCAGAGGCCGATTTCAGAAGGATCATGAAGTGGCCGGGTTTCGACGGCATCCAAGTGTTCTTCCTGCGATTGGCCATTGAAACTCACAGAGACCTGATCGCCCTTCTTTTTGGATGTTGCCCAGCAGTCGTCCGTTTCGATGTTCTGATCTGATCGCCACCAATGGCATGAGATGAATTCCGACGGCGTCTGTTCTTGTTCGGCAATGCGCCGGGTAAGCGATTCCAATTCAGTCTCCGAGATCATGCCTGGAACCAGAATGTGAAATGCCTGCCAATGGGGAAGGCGCTGCTTCTTGTCGATGATCTTGTACTGGTCCATGGTCGGTTTGATTTGGAGTTTCTCGGTGACTGGCGGTTTGGTTAACGCGTGGCCCGCGCGGAAGCGTTCGGAGGTGATGGATTTGAAAAACGGCAGTTACTGGAGCAGACTTCCGTCGGATTGGAAATACCTGGCACAATAGTGATACGGGTGGCGGTTTCCAAAGCGTCCGAGGTTGTCCAGGACGGTGACGATCCGGCACTTGGCGGTGCCTCCGTTCAGCTCACCACGCAAGCCGCGGCCGACCATCTGCATATATCGCACGGGGCTGAAGACCTGACGGGAAATGAATACGAGGTCGGTCTTCGGAGCATCGAAGCCGGTGGTTAGCACGCTGTGGTTGCACAGGACCCGGATTTCGCCGCGTTGGAAACGATCAAGAAACCAGCGACGGGCGCTGCGCGGCGTCGTGCCGCTGATGGCCGCCGCGGAAATGCCTGCAAGGTGAAGGCGCGCGGCAAGTTCCTCCGCGTGACTCACGGAGTTCGCGAAGAGTAGGATCGATTGCTCCGTTGCTTTCTGGATCGTGTCGATGATCAGACGATTGCGCTTTTGGTCTTCGGCCAGACGTTGATTGAGAGCCTCCACGAATTGGTCGAACTTCAGACCTTCCCACTCATTCTCCGATGCGAGGAATTCCATTTCCTGCGGCAACAGAGTGGCCGTCGATGGAAGGGGAACACGTTCCGCATGGGCGAGGGCTCCCATTTTCAAAAGCCTGTCGTGCAGGCCCGCCTGGTCATGTGGAAACCAGATTCCATCAAAACGTTTGGCGAGGCGCATGCTCTCATCCTCGTCCGTGCGGAATGGTGTCGCACTGAGTCCAAGAATGGCAGGCTCGTCCTTTGGCGCTTGGTTGCCACGAGTGGCTTCGGCATCGAGCCAGCGCAAGAGGCCGGTGTAGCTGGTCGTGATGGCATGATGACATTCATCCACCACGACGATTCCGGGCCGATTCAACCATTCTAACGATGGATTTCCCATTCTGGCATTCAGGGTTTGGATGGATGCGACGACGACAACCGGCTTCCCAGGACCGGGCGGCGCAGGTGACGGGTTGGATCCCCATAGCCTTGAAATGCGGAGGTCGGTTTTTTCCGCACCGCGATTCAGCCAGACTTGTCGGAATGCCTGGACAGCCTGCTCACAGAGTTCGTCAGTCTGGGCGATCCATAGCACGCTCCGGCGATCCGTTTCCGGTTTCAAAACCAGTATCACGCATGCCTCTACGGTGACCCGGGTTTTTCCACCACCCGTTGGCAGGCTGACCACCGCCCGTTTGCGGGGTTTTCCGGAATCCATGAGTCGCGTGATGCCTCCGACCACTTCGTCCTGGAAGTCGTGCAGAGGGGGCAAATGGATTGGCCCGCTGATGACTTCCTCTGCATTCCGTTTGGACGCTGGGGAAACGGCGAACTCCGGAGGGAATCCAATTTCTGCTACAAAGAGACGTGCCTCCGGAGAATTCCACCGCCCCGGTGGCCGTAGGCCCTGTTCTTCCATTGCAGGCACCACGGTGGGAAGAATGGCGCTACCCATTCTGGAAAGCGCCAGTTCCGCGAGTTGTTCGACGTCGCACCCGCGGATGAATCCACGGTTGAGGAGTCCCCCAAGGGCCGGATTCAAACCTTCGGCCTTGCCTCCGACCGCGCGTAGCAACCGCTGCGAAAGGGTGTCGCCGGCGGCGACGTACGCGCGGCGCTTGTGGACCTCCTCATCACCTATTTTTTCCAGTGCTGTGGCGACATCCATGGACAACCACCCTGCGGATGCCATTTCCGCCAATAACGCCTGTCGCCGTTGTTTCAATGGAAGGCTGGACAGTCGTTCCATGTCCACCAGCAGGAGTTCGTTCCACATGAGGCACGGAATGGGAGCCTCGCTCCCATCCAACTCAAGCGCGAGTTCCAAGACCAACTGGCAACCGGCCTTTTCACGGTGTTGTTCATTGAGAACTTCGGTGAACTCAGGAAACGCGCTGGAGAGCGGCATGCTGGAAATTTCCGAGTTTTTCCACGAGGGTTTGAAATGTTCTGATAATTTCTTGGCCCCTTTCCATGCCCATAGTGCCAGTGTTTTTGCATCCAGGGTGACAATCAGCCTATTTTCATTCCGGACCCTTGCCGCAAGTTCACGAGAATCAGTGATATAGACCTCGCTCAGTGGAACTTTGCGGTCGGTCAAGGGCAACGAGGAAGGCACTACTCCATATTCAGAAGACGCGGCAGCTTGCCAGAGGTCCTCCAGTCGGTCTTCCTTCAGGGCATCTACTGTTGCCTCCTGCTCGAAAAGGCGATGCCAGAAAATCAGCTCGTCATCCTTCGGTGACGATTCGAACAGAGTCTTCGCGGCCTTCAGTGGAATCAGGCAAGTTTCGATGTGTTTCCATTCGCGCAGCCTCCTCGCTGCCGGGAAATCGCAAATTTCGACAGCACAGAGGAGGCGAGCCACTCCGTGTCCCACCGGCCAGTGGCCATTGGATAGGATAAGCCAACTGAGCGCGTGCGGGACTTTCATTTCTGCATAGCTCTTGACCGAAGAATGTCCCAGAACGCATTCATGGTACTGGCCTGATTCGGAAAGCCTGTCCATTAGATGTCTGGTCATCCTGGCGGCAGCTTGCCCTTTCAGCCGGGGCAGGAGCGTCCAACCTGCGGGCATGATGAGGCCTTTGGCTTCGAGGTTATCGCGCCGCGCTTGATTGCGGTGTGTTTCCTTGTAGAGGGATCTAGCCGCCGATAGCCAGTCTGTGAGCATGCCTCGACTCCCCAGTAGTTGCTCGGAAGGAACGGAGACCTTTGCATTACCCGACGGTTTGTCGCAGACCCCGAGAAAGTATAGCAGGCCTCCGTCGTTTCGATGAAACTCCGGGTCCACCAAAACACCCCGGTTTTCGTTGTCATCCTCGGATACGATTTCTCCGGGAAATAGGGCCTCTGTAGGGGGCAACCAGTCCAAAGAGGCGCACCGAACATGGATACGTTTCATTTCCTCCTCGGCAAACTCCTCGGAAATCCCTTCAGGGGCCTGCCGCAGGTGCTGCCAGAAGATACACCATTGCCGGCTTTTTGATTCACCCCACAGCTTTTCTGCCGCCCCGAGACTGGAGGCGAGGAGTTGTGTCCAATACGAATCGTCGAGTTCTTTGATCGCGAACTGGTCCCGGAGAATCCGGGCTGCCTCAGGAAGAGCGAGTAGATCCGAATGAACCGCTTGAAAACCCGAGGGTGGCGTTTCTTCTTTCGGGAGAAGGATAACCTCGTCTGGTTTCGCAAGGGTGTCGTTCGCTGTGGCAATGATTTCAAGGTCTCGGCGGGTTGTCTTCCAGTCGGCCGTCGACAACTTTTCCGACCAGTCCTTTGCCAGCCGCAAAACGGCAAGGCATCCATTGGGTTCAACGGAAGCCGTGCAACCGAACCAGGAAGGAACGGTGCAAAGCTTCAGGCTTCTCTGGGAAGAAGAGTCGGTCGAAGAATTGCGTGAGTAACGTTCCGAAAGTGCGGCCAATCGCGCGTTTCTCGCCCGCTCGTTGCAGGATGCGTGAACAAGGGTGTTTTTGGCGGATTCTGAGGCGATCTGTTCCCACGCAGCAATTAGTTCGGAACTCTCCGTGGGATGCCGGCACAGGTCTCTTCCCGACACGAGGGTGCCATTTGAATTCGGGATGATTTCGGTATCTTCCAACAGTTCCCAGATGGCTTCCACCAAGGGTGCGGCGATTTCCTGCGCGTCGGAACCGCGGGGAAAGAAATCCAAGGCCCGGCCGGGATCGTTAGTTGTCACCAAGGATGAAAGTTCGTCCACCACTATACGGGCGGCCTCTTTCATCAGGTGGCTGTTCCATGGTCCGGGTATCAACGATGTTCGGTCGTCGTTCAGTTTCCACGGCGCATTGAGAATGCCTGGAATCCTTGAAGCCGTGGTAGTTGGGAAAAATGCCCAGAAGCGCCCTCTTTCGTCACGGGAGACGTTGGTGGGAATCGCCCAGTTGATGGGAATGATCTCGCGTTTGTGAATGTCCGTAGCATCGGATAGGGCTTTTGGATCGGTCACCCTGATGTCCTTGGTGACAATGGACCATTCGGAAACCACATCACCAACGGTTAGCCTCCGTTGTTTGCCTTGTGCCTCAATCCGGATCGTGCGGCGAGGGCTTTCGCCATCGTCGAGATTCAGCTCAATGGAAACCGGGAGGAACAGCAGTAGTTCCGATGGGAAGGCCGCGATCTCCCCCTTTAATGCGGTGCATGCGTGGTCGTTGCCAATTTCTGCACGGACGAGTGTTTCCGCCCATGAAAACGACTCCACCATGGGATCTGGGGCCAGATCATCCATTTGATAGGCCCATGCCAGACGCAGGGCGGGTGCCTCCTTGGCATGGCATGCCGCGCGGATCGCTGCCACGCAGCGGTCTGGCATGAAACGGATGACGCCTGAGGTCCGGGTGAATAGATCAATTCCTCCCTCCAGTCGGAGAAGGGATTTGAATCCCACTCCGAAGCGTCCGATTTGGTTTCCTCTCTTTGGTGACATGTGGGCTCCCAGTAGGGCCTTGAGCCCGCCCAGAGTGATAGGTGCCCCTGTATTGGCGACATAGAGGTGACGACCGGATAAGACGACGTCGATCCGGCTGGGGGTGCCCGTGACCACGCCCGCTTCCGACTGTTCGAGGATCGCGTCCGCACCATTCTGGACAAGTTCCAGAATCTGGCGGTAGCCGTAGCCACCTGCCTGCACCTTCGTTTCGAAGCCCTTGTGCTCCGTGATGTGGTCGGGCATCAGCCGGTAGGATTCCAAGAGGTTCTTTTCTCGATTCTCCAAGAATCGCGCCAACTCGGAAAACGGTGGAATGGAAAGATCGTCACTCATGGCATCATTTGCGAAGCGGTTTAGATTTTGCTTGTTTGGCAGCCATTGTTATCTGGGTGGGCATTAGCATTTCATCTACACTGCATTTTCGAGAATCCCGAGGTCTTCGTCGAAGCGTCGATAGAACAGCTGGATTCCTAGGCGTTTTCGAAGGTGATCTAGATACGAAATCTCAGCAGGCGTGCATTTTGCGGTTCCAATCACCCAAAGTTCCGAGGGGGCTTTGTGCATTCCGAAATAGGCATATTCCAACAATTGCCCAAGGGCATCGCGGACACATGTAATGACTCTTGCCGATGTCTTCAGCTCCGCGAAGATCCTCAATTCATCCTTTTCGATTACAAAATCAATTTCTCCGTTTGAGAGGGATCTTTGCTCAGTGCCAACGAACGGTTCCCCATACTCGACACAAAGGGCGTTATGGATCTGAGTCTGCAACCAGTTGTGCCTAAGGCCAACATCCAATGTTCTTTCCGTGTAGTTCGCAGTTTGCGATCTGGCATAAGGGGTGTGTCCCGACTTGAATTTCCATTCAACCGTCTTCTGGTGGCCGACAATCAGAGGAGTTTCGGGAATGACAGAATCCGTGTCTTCCACGAATAGATAGAGTTCCAAAAGATGGTCAAAATCCTTGAGGATTGCTTCTACGTCAATCGAGTCAGGCACTTGAATCTTTCCCAGAAAAATGAAATTCCCTGGATTCACAAGGTCCGCGGAAATTGGCTTAGGCGGACCGTTCTCTGATCGGTAACCGGACTTTTCCCAATGCCACATTTCGTAGCCAGCGAGCTTGGATATTTGCGTTGTCACGAATTCGTTGAATCGCGCGATTTTTGGAATCAACGGTTCGATTGTGGGCAAAGCCTGGCTCGGTTCGAGGGAAAAGGCGACGCCATGGCGCATGCCGTCATCTTCTATTCCTATGTTAAACTGAAGTTCTGTCCGACCTCCCCAGTGACAGGCCCAATCGTCTTTGATTGATCCATCGGCGAAGATCGACCTGCCAGGAAGTCTTGCCATTCCGTGCAATTCCTTCCGAATTTCCTGCAATTTGCCAATTGCATAGTGCTTGGCGGCATCATTCAGGGCATAGGCAAGTTCAGGCACATTCATAGTATTTTATTTTACCTGCTCTCGGCGGCCGTTGCTTCCGTGTCATTTACCAGAATGGATCCAGTCTGGCGAAAGGCTTTCCAACCTACGGCATCGAACAATGCTTCAAAAAGTCGTTTTACCACCTCGTGAAAATGATCGCAAGTCGTCCGAGATAGCACGAACTCCGGGCCGTCCATCAAACCCAGTCTGGGTAGGCGTTTGGCTAAGCGCTTGATCCCATTTAATGAGGCCTTGTCTGAGTGATCGTCAGTGCCGTGCACAAGATGAACACGGACAATACGGAAATCATCGAGATCGCGCCAAATCGAATTTCCGCTATCCAGTAACTGAAGATAACGGCACAGGAACTTGCGCGCTTTCTCTACGAAGCTTCCGTCGAAATCCCTCCATTCTAATGCCGAGCTTTTGTGCGATTTCACTGACGAGCAAAAGCTTTTCAGTTCCTGTTCCAGCAGCATGTAGAGGCGAACCATCTCCGCGGCGCGGAGCGCCTGCACTTCTGTCTCGTGGTGGTTGTCTTGGCCATTTACAACGGAACGCATTTCGTCGTATGCGTCTCGGGAGTCGATTGGGAATTCGTTTTGCAGTTCCTCAATGGTCCGCCTCTGAGCATCCGCTAGCTGTGCTGCAAGCCCGGCAAACAACCTCTTGATCAAATTGAGTTGGTAAACGGTTTCGACACCGCGAAGATCTAGGTTTTCCGGGAGTTGGAAATGTTTTATGTTAGACATCAGAATTCAGAGTGTTTGACTATGATGAGGGCTCGTTTGTTGAAGCCAGTTTTCTCGCACGTATCAACTTTCCTTGGTTCATCGCCCACCGAGAAACTCTCCCGGTATTGTCCTCGCCAAAGAAAAATCTCCCATCGGGTAGAAATCCGCCGATGGCATGCTTGGTCGTCAATTCGATTTTCGTGCCGCATTGTGCCACGAGGCCGGTCTTTTTAAGTCGATCAACTAATTCGTTTGCGCGGTCTCCGATACCCTCGATCAACTCCGAAATGTCCACCCCATCAGGAGTATTGCATAGTAGCATCAGTGCTATGGATTCGTCTTTGTCGGCGAAGAATGGCTGCCATTCTACCATCTTCGCTGTTTCCGAGAGTTCGTTTTCCGTGTACTCGGCATACTGCCATTTCCATCCTGCCAGACCCTTCTCCTCGCAAGCTTCTGTCCACAAAAAGCGACTGATTAGCTCTATTTCTAGATCTTCTCCCCAGAACTTCCACATGCCGTCTTCAACTTCGGTGGAAATTTTTGTATAGACTAGTTCAAGTAATAGTCTCACGGGGGAAACCCGTGTGGTTCCGTAAAGATTCCACGCGGAACCTTTCGACGGGGCCGTATACGGCCGTCCATTCATTTTCACCATTGAGAATTCTCCCGAGATTATCAGATCGGGCCAATTCTTCGGATTGATCCACCGCTTTCCCTCGTTTTTTCTGATCATTTCGACGAATGAGGTCCGAAAGTTCGACTCCTTCTTGAATCCGTCATAGGAAAGCGCTATTCTAACTGGGTGGATGTGTTCGCATAGCAACGCACTATATACGTGCTTTTGATGAAATGGCAGTTCCATGGCCGCCGCGTGACTTTCAATCGCAATTCCACATGTTTGCGAAAATACTCTAAATATTCTTGTCGCATCAATGTCGTCTACGTGCTCTCTCTCCAGTTGCATCAATTTGTCAAAATGATCAAGAATGTCAGGCAGATCGTTACCATACAGAGTTTTTTTGATCTCGAACACGATGAGCACATCTTCAAGACGAACAATCTCATGAGAAGTATTCGGTATCGGCCTGCCTGGCCCCTTTACGAGCATGCAGTCAATTTGACCTGAGGTTTTGTTGTGTTTTCCTGCAACATATCCGTTGGTAACGCGCAGATTTAGAGAACTTGGCAATGCTTGATTCAAGACAGCAGATGTCAATCCCTCGTAAATGTCGCCTATCGTTGGGCCGTGGTTGATTTGAAATCCCTCGGCTTCGAATTCTAAGATCTTTGCCCTTTCGTGGCGGATGAATTCTTCAAGAATTTGACCAAGTGTGCTGATCGTATGCCTCGGGGGTGAATCTGAATCACTATTCATGGAGATACTGTGGCGGTTAATAGGTGATTTCGTAGGCTGAATCACTCTTTTTAGCGCGAACGATTTCCACGCCAGTGAATCCGCCTTGATTAAGTGAGCGGTCAACATCGCTTTCTGAAATGGGGCAACGGAGGCCAAGAATAACTTTGGATAGAAAATTGTCAGAAATCTTGGTGAAATAGGATTCCCCGTCCATGTGGCAGTCATCACTCGATAGATCGTAGTGGAGGCGGTATTCGTGTTCGTAGGACCAACTGGGGGACTTGCGTCCGAAGCTCTTTTCCAAAACCGATTGTGTGTAAGCTTGGTCAAATCCGGAGTTCCGAAGTTCATCGACATCGAAGGTGGGCAGATCGGAAATATACTTTACTTCAACCAATGAGTCGGATGGCTCATGCTCGAATTCAAGCGCAATGCCCTTATGGCCTTCGGAGTAATGTGACCAGATCACGGGATCCGAAGCGCGATTACTGAAACAGATAATTCCAAACCTTTCGTTAAGTCGGCTGAGAAATGCATCAATGGCATCTCTGCCTATTAAATGGTGATTTTCATTACTCGACCTGACGCCGATATGCCATTCAAATGGATCATTGAGCTCATTCAATCTGGAGATTTTCAAGCATCTGTCCTGAATCGCCTTCAGCGCCCAATTTGCAGGAAGAAATCGGTAAATTTTGATTGAACTAGCCATAGTCTCTAAGCGGGCATGAATCTAGAGAAATGAGTTGAGATCGACTGCTTCCGCAAATCGGCGATCCATTTTGCCGTCGCCATGGCAGACCGGGCAATCGTCGCCTTCGTGGCGTCCCTTTCCGTCACATAGTGGACAATTGATCTGATCAAAATCCCGGAGATCTACATTTTCGGCAAATCGACGATCCATCTTGCCGTCGCCATGGCAGACCGGGCAATCGTCGCCTTCGTGGCGTCCCTTTCCTTTACACAGTGGGCAATCGACCTGATCAAAATCCCGAAGATCTACATTTTCGGCAAATCTACGATCCATCGTGCAGTCGCCATGGCAGACAGGACAATCGTCTCCTTCGTGGCGTCCCTTTCCATCACACAATGGACAATTGACCTGATCAAAATCCCGGAGATCTACATTTTCGGCAAATCTACGATCCATCTTGCAGTCGCCGTGGCAGACAGGACAATCGTCTCCTTCGTGGCGTCCCTTTCCATCACACAATGGACAATCGACCTGATCAAAATCCCGTAGATCTACGTTTTCGGCAAATCGACGATCCATCTTGCAGTCGCCATGGCAGACTGGGCAATCGTCGCCGTCGTGGCGTCCCTCTCCATCACACAGTGGACAGTCGACCTGATCGAAAGGGGAAAGGTCGATCTCAAGTGCGGCGTGCTTATTGACGACACCGAAACCGTCACAAATTGGACATTCCAGCCCATTGTGATTGCCTGTACCATGGCAGAGTGGGCAGTCGATGTCTCCTAGACGTTCCAATTCATAATTTCGGGCCTCTCGGAGGGACTGAACAGGTTCTCTGCTCTTAACAGCAGTCGATACCTTCTTGCTGAATTCGCTTGCTGGTGCACTTGCAGCAGCGCTACCCAATGCCTCAAGTGTTTCAGCGGTCAAAAGGTCATGAATTTCTTTGGGTAGACCTCCAGTTCTCCCGACATCCGCAATGGCACTAATAGCGCAATCGAATCCTTGAGCCTGAAGTTTCCATAGAGTGAGCCTAGAGCTAATTAATCGCTTTTTTAGAGCGGAAATATCCCCTTTCGGAATTACCCCTGTGTCGTACTCAGTATGGTGCGTCGGACACAGGCAGATTAGGTTGTGAGGATGATTATTCTTTGACGAGTATACAGGATCTATATGCGCAGACTCACGAGTCGACTTGCCACATATTGCGCAACTATAGTAGGATTCGACTTCGATCTCTCTTTCAATCCCAGTAGGGATATTGGGGCGACCGCCTTCTTTGCATGGCCAGGGTTCCTTGAGATATGAGTCATAAGCAGCCAGATCGCTTTCTTCAAAATATGGCTCGCCGTCCACCTTCGAGCACCGCAGCTTGCGTGTTTCCCCATTTTTGGGGCTATAACGAGTCAGCCAAACGAGGAGTTCCGGCGACATTCGAGTACTGACAGCGCCGTGGAATCGGCTTAGGGACTGAGGTGATTTCATATACTTTGAATCTTCGGGATTAAACTTTTATGCTTGGGTTTCTTTTTCGGGGATTTCTGAAGGACTCCCGTTCCTCGCGGATGCGTTCCAGAAGAACAGACGCCGACTCGTCGTTCGGATCTTGGGGGATGAGTTCGCCGCGGAAGGCTTTGGCGAGGGTGGCGGGGGTGAGGCGCTCGACGGTCTTATGGGCGGTGGCGAGGCGGACTTCGATCCGGTCGGCTATGGCGATTAGGGCTTCGACACGGCGGACGATTTCTTGTTGTTCGGGGAGTGAAGGGAGCGAAACAATCACCGCTTTGACATCCGTCTGATTGATGCTGGCTTGGTTGACCGCCTGTTTGGCGTTCTGTTGGAGTTGTTCGATCCCATTCTGAGATGTTAAAACGAGAATGCAGAATTGAGGACTGATTCGTTCAATGTCCAATCGAAGTCGCATCATATTGCTCTCGAAAACGCAAGGTTCGGGTAAATCTCGAACAAGTGCGGACTTCCCCAAGTGGGACATGCTGTTAACGCGATTCACAACAATGTCGCCGACTGCGAGACTGAAGTCCTCAAGCTCTGCTTCGCTCACGGTCAGGCGCTTCAATCCTTCCCATGAACTAATGTAGCCAGCATAGAAATTATCAATTCGGAGGATACGCGTTCCCTGTCCGTAACAGGTTGATGACTTGTATAGACCGTTCTTGGGTCCGTCAGCAATCAAGGAGCCTAGCTCCGCGCTTTCCCATTCGTCATCCAGTCCATTCGCCATTCGCCATTCCGCAGTCAGATGTCCACTCGTGGCGGCGGCGAGGACGGATTGGCGGAAGCGTTTGAGGAGAGCGGGGATGCGGTCGAGGCGGGTGCGGCAGGCGTCCACGCGCCCCAGTACCGCTTCCAGCTTGTCCGCGATTCGCCTCTGTTCAGAGAGGGGAGCGACGTTGAATGGCAGATGTGAAGCCGCCCCACCGGACAGCTCTTTAAATGTCGTTCCGGTCGCTCTTGCTTCTGCCAGTGGCTTAATGTGTCTCAGGTAGAAATATCCAAATCGAGAATCAAAGCCCTCAGGCAGAATGAAGCTCTTGAAACCTTGGTTTGTGCAGACAGGGTTTGAGGCAATGGCAACGTATCCAACGGGTGCGCGGCTTGAAAACAGCAACGCTCCTTTTGGCAGCATTCTTGCTGAGCTTTCTGAAAATCCTCGTTCGGTGAGATTGCGTTTTCCTCGCGAGATAAACATTTCACTGTAGCCGCTCAAGTCTGCGGGTGTGATCCAAGGAATACCTCCCTTGTCAGTGAAGTTGTGCGGATTCTTGGATGGTGGTGTTCCTCCTCCGATGACAGGTGAAATCTCGCCAATTTCGCATGTTGCCCACCCATCAGGTAGATCGTCATTCGTCATTCGGATTTCGTCATTCATCCCACCACCTCCTCAACGTCTTCGCCAAGTTCTGCCAGAATCCCTCGCAGGTCCTCCATGATCGCTTCCATTTCCTCCATGGCGCTGGCTGCGAGGACGGCGGGTTCCGGAAGGTCGGCGCTGGATTCGGCGTTGTCGTCCTTGAGCCATGAGATGTCGAGGGAGTCGTCGCGCTGGGCGATCCATTCGCGGGTGAACTTGCGGAAGCGGCCGGTTTCTCCCGTTTCCTTGCGTTTTTTCAGGGCGGCGGGTTCGCCTAACGGGTCTTTGCCGAAGGCTTTCTCGAAGTCGGTGAAATGCTCGCGGGTGAACGGGGTGCGTTTGCCGAAGTTCGGCATGTTGGAGCGCATGTCATAGACCCAGACTTCCTTGGTGTTGCCCTTGTCCTGTGCGCCGCGGGTGAAGAAGAGCACGTTGGTTTTCACGCCTTGGGCGTAGAAGATGCCGGTGGGCAGGCGGAGGATGGTGTGGAGATTGCACTTGTCCATCAGGTCGCGCCGGATGTCTTTGCCGACACCGCCCTCGAACAGGACGTTGTCCGGCAGAACCACGGCGGCCCGTCCACCTGGTTTGGTTTTCGTGGGTTTCCGCAGGGAGCGGTAGATGTGCTGGAGGAAGGCGAGTTGTTTGTTGGACGTGGAGAAGGTGAAGTCGTCGCGTGTTGAACCGCCGCCGCCTTTCTTGGTGCCGAAGGGAGGATTGGTGAGCACGAGGTCGGCGTCTTTGAGGAGCTTGCCATCGCCGGACAGGGTGTCGCCAAGGACGATGGGGCTGTGGATGTCGTGCAATAGGGCGTTCATCAGTGCGAGGCGATGCGTGCCCGGCACCAGCTCCATGGCGGTGAAAGCCTGGTTTTTCTGGAACTCCTGGAGATCGGTGGAGAGATTGAAGAGGTCGTCGGTCTGCGCCTTGATGTAGCGGTCCGCGGCGACGATGAAGCCGATGGTGCCGGCGGCGGGGTCGTTCACGTGCTCGCCGGCCTGCGGTTTCATCACTGCGACCATCGAGTCGATGAGCGGGCGCGGCGTGAAGTATTGGCCGGCACCGGACTTGGATTCTTCGGCGTTTTTCTGGAGCAGGCCTTCGTAGAGATCACCGAGGCCTTCGTGGCGCGCGGAATACCAGTCGAGGGCGTTGATGTTAGTGACCAGTGTGTGGAGGTGGCGCGGTTGGCGCAGGGAAGTCTGGGCGTTGGCGAAGATGGCTTGGACGGACGGGTTTTTCGCTTCGCCGAGTTTCACCAGCATCTC
>Ga0247844_1006119_pt1 | contig 14644 bp, 8 predicted proteins | sample LaCtaG_FD_192421 | JGI IMG/M metagenome (GOLD analysis project Ga0247844, IMG submission 192421) | Freshwater microbial communities from meromictic Lake La Cruz, Castile-La Mancha, Spain - LaCruzMarch201714.5m_1 | ecosystem: Environmental > Aquatic > Freshwater > Lake | place: Spain: Castile-La... | reverse complement strand
CATTTTCATCACGAGCAACAAGCTTTCCTTCACCGTGACGAATGGGAAGCCAAATCTTTTCAAGACCTTTAAGAAAGGGAGAATTATTTTGAGGAGTCACATGACATAAAGACCATTTGTTAATAAATGTGCCACCATCATTTCGCGTAAGTGTGACTTCTTGCTTGAATTCATTTGAACACTCAGTATTGGGAAGAATTCCCATTTTTACGAGCATCTGAAATCCATTACAAATACCCAAAATATATTTCCCATCATTTAAGAAAATTTTGAGCTCATCAATGAGTGTTTTTAAATTAGACAGTCGTTTAAATTTTATCTTATTAGAAAGAACTTTTCCTGATCCAAGATCATCTCCAAAAGAAAATCCTCCAGGGAAATTAATAATATCGTAATCATGAATTGAGCAAACTCCATTTAAAACATCATTCAAATGAACAATGTCTGATTGCCCACCGGCCAACTTATAAGCGGCCGCCATCTCTTCTTCACAATTAATTCCGAATCCAGTTAAAATAAGTGCTTTCATAAAATCCCCTTATTCCACGAAGAAAGGAGTTGATTGACCTGAATATTTATCAAGGTGGCTTTATCATTTTCTATATGAAAAATTCCATCACCTGTGACCTTGCCAAGGTATAATGCTGAATCAGTCATCACAGCTTCAAATTCATTTACACGATTGGGACGAACAGTGACAACAAAACGAGAGTGCGATTCAGAAAACAAAGCGACCAAAGGAGCCACTTCATTCTTAACGACAATATTTTCTAAATCAACTGCGAGGCCAAAGTCGTTTCCAAAACAACACTCAGAAAGAGTTACAGCAAGTCCTCCGTCTGAAATATCATGGCAAGACTCTATCAAATTTTGCTCATTCGCTTTCATCACTTTTAAGTAAAGTTCTTTTGCTTCAGATCGTCTTACTTTCGGAATTTTAGCGCTTGTATAGTTTTGCATTTTATAAAACTCAGATTCCCCCAATTCATCATAAGTGGTACCGAGAATATAAATAATGTCATCCGTTTTTTTAAAATCTGAGGTAACCACTTTACGAACATCAGTGATTTTTGCTGCCATGGAATATAAAACAGTTGGCGGAACAGAAATCTTTTTCCCATCGGCCTTAAAATCATTTTTCATGCTGTCTTTTCCAGACGTCATCGGAATATTAAATTCAAGGGCCATATCTCGTAAGGCATCACACATGCGAACAAGTTGAGCTAGTTTATATTTGCCATCGGGATTTGTAGAAACATCATAGACAGAATCTGGAACACAAAAATTATCGTTCACACTCCAAAAAATTCCGTCTTTTTTTTCTGGATTCGGAAGCCTCCCCCCTATTGAGATAATTTGCCTTACAGCTTCATCAAATGCCCCCGCCGACATTTCATAAGCGTCAATGTCGCCATAGCGTGGAAGTATCCCGTTAGAAATGGCCACGCCTTCCCATGAGTCAAAATTAAAGCGAACAACGGCCGCATCTTGAGGCGCTTGCCCACTTTTCCCCATAAGAGGTTTAATAATGCTTTTGCCTTTCACTTCGTGATCATATTGACGAATAACTTTCTCACGTGAACAAATATTAAATTGCGCTAACAGTTTTACAAGTAGGGCATTCCATTCATTCGTCGTCATTTTTTTAAGCTCTGAACCTTCAAATGATTTTTCAATGACAACAGGCTTTTTCCATTCGGCATTTAAATACTTTCGAGGAACTCCATCATGTAAAAAATCTAGTTCCAAAAGAGCGACTGTCTTTTCATTATATTTTACAGACAACAATCCACTACTCGTAAATTTCCCAATTGTTGAAAGTTCAACTTCGTAAGTTGAGGCCAATTCATACAGCTTTTGAATTTTACTTTCTTCAACAACAAGACTCATTCTTTCTTGAGACTCAGAAAGAAAAATTTCCCAAGGTTTTAGGCCCGCATATTTAAGAGGAACTTTATCCAATTGTACTTCAGCACCACCAGAAAGAGTCGCCAATTCACCAATAGAAGAAGAGAGACCACCAGCGCCATTATCAGTTGTACATTTTACGAAACCTAGCGCACATGCTTTATCTAAAAAATCGGAAACAAGTTTTTGAGTAATAGGGCTTCCAATTTGAACTGCGGAGGAAGGAGAATGCTCATTAATTTCAAGTGAAGAAAAAGTAGCTCCATGAATTCCATCTTTTCCAACTCTACCACCGGCCATCACAATTAAATCACCAGAGGAAACTTCTTTAACCCAAGAATCAAGAGCACCATATTTTAATTTCATCACAGCGCCTGTGCCACAAAAGACAAGGGGCTTACCACTAAAACGATCATCAAAAACGAGAGAACCATTTACGGTAGGAATTCCAGATTTATTTCCTCCCGCTTCGATCCCGTGTCGAACACCTTCAATAATACGTCTTGGATGAAGCTGCCCTGTCAAAAGCGGCTTCTCATAATTAGGAGGGCCAAAGCAAAGTACGTTCGTATTAAAAAGAGGCTTCCCACCGCCACGACCTGTTCCAAATGCATCGCGATTATTTCCAAGAATTCCAGTAATTGCTCCGCCATAAGGATCAATGGCCGAAGGAGAATTGTGCGTTTCGACTTTCCAAACAAAACCAAGATCATCATTAATTTTTACGACGCCAGCATTATCTGTAAAAATTTTGACAAGCCAATTATCGCCAGCTTTTTCTAAACGCTCTTTAATGGTTTCCGTTGAACCACGAATATAAGTTTTAAAAAGAGAATCAATGACACGAGTTTCACCCGTTTCAAGATCTTTATAATTAATAAGCGCACTGAATTCTTTATGCTTACAATGCTCACTCCATGTTTGTGCCAAAATTTCTAACTCTCCATCTGTCGGAATAAGAGGAAGTCCTTGCTCAGTTCTCATTTTTTGAACTTCAGAACTTTTATAGTAATTTTGAATGGCCTTCATTTCTTCGAGAGTCAGCGAAAGAACTTTTTCTTTAGATAAGCGAACGAGTTCATCGTCACTTACAAAAATATTTATTGTCTCAACAACATCCGATGATTCCATTTCCACTTGGGGGATGTATTTAATTTGCCCTTTATACTTTCCATACTCAAAATGATTTATGAGGGGGTTTCCAACAAGCTCATGTCCAAGTTTTCTTAAAACTTCATCAGATAAATCTTTTTCAAACAAATAAAGATCTTGCGTAAAAATGTGTTGAGTCGAAGTTTCAAGTTTAATGTTAAATAAATCAGCAAGCGTTTTTTGACTTGAAATTCCTTCATCATCTGTCACGCCTGGAAGTTTAGAAACACACAAATAGGATTTTTCTGATCCGTTATGCAAACGATTCACAAACACGTCATGAAGAAGTTCATCACACAATGCTTTTTGTCCGAATTCTTGAACTTGCGCTTCAGTCAAATCATATTGAATTTGAAAAATTTTACTACTTTTAATTTTCCCAGTTTCAATTCCTAAAAACCGCAAGGCCCTATTTTGAATCGAATCAGCATCAACGTCTCTCATTCCCTTCTTTAAAACAAGCTGAACAAAATGATTTTTTTTATTTTTCATTTTCCGGCCTTTGCTGTTTCACATGAAATAAGAGTTGATGAAACGCCTTGACTCATAAAACGCACAATTGGTTCTTTTGTAATTAGTCCGGCCTGTATCGCTTGACAGTCAAAACTCTTAATTAAAGTTAACGTTTTTGAAACTTCATTCTGAGGAAGAATAAGCATCATCCCATTCCCCATGTTCCATTGATGGTAAGCAGTCTTGTCATCAATATCCCCTAATTTTTGAAGCTCGACCATGTAATCCATAGGGGGAAGAATTTTTTCTAAATTGGCCCCAAGATTTTTATTTTTTAAAATTCGCCCCAAATTATCTTGAATCCCACCGCCCGTTATATGGGCAATGCCATGAAGAGAAATTTTTTCACGAATTAGATTCATCAAAATGGGAGTATAAATTCGACAAGGGCAAAGGAGCACTTCTCCCCATTTTTTTCCTGCATTCACTCCTTCTTTTACTAAAGAAAGATGCCATGAATCTCCAAAATTTTTCTGTAAAATTTTTCTAATTAATGAGTAACCATTACTTCGAAATCCGGGACTTTCAAGTGTGATAACAGCATCACCTTCACTAATAAGAGAGCCATCAATAATTTTAGAATTTTTCGGAACAACACCAATGGCCGTTGAACACCAATTAAAATGCATTTTGGGGCCCCAACCTGAAATTCGCGCTCCAAGTTCGGCAATTTCGCCTCCTGTAACAGCGACTCCTGCAACCTTGGCCGCATCATAAAGTCCATGCATTAATTCATCGACAATATTTGAATCAAGTTGATCGACATCTAAAATATTAGAAAGATTCACGGGCTCTAATCCATTGGCTATTAAATCATCAACAACCATCGCCACTAAATCAAAACCGAGGGTACGATAGTTTTCCGTACGCTCAGCTATTTCAACTTTTGTCCCAATTCCATCTGAAGTCATCCCAATGAGTTCATCACCGAATTTCATAATATTTGAAAACCCACCATCAACACCAAGAACAGGCATCCCCTCTCTGCCCTCGCGAAAAGGGAAAGTTTTTTTGGCCCAGCCATAAGCAAGTTTCGAACAATCATGACCATGGTTTAAATTCATTGCCTTCATTATTCCCTCTCTAATTATAGTTATATGCAGAATTTTCAGGGTTAGGGAGATAAACATCGTGAACCATACCCTCGCGAATCGAAAGTGCTGATACGATTTCTAACTCTGCCTTTTCATGAAATTCTTGAATTGTTCCACACCCACAAGATGACATTGAAGAGCGAATCTTTGCGAGTGTTTCATCTAAATTTTCTTTTAATTTTCCAGCGTACTCAACAAAACCTTCTACGCCTTCGACAAATTTGGATTGATGATAACGATTATTTTTCCACTCACGCGCTCGGGCCGCGCCTTCACCCCAATAAGGTTTCATCACGCGATTATTAAGTGTCACTTTTTCTGTTGGCGATTCATCCATTCGTGCAAAGTAACGTCCCATCATGACACCGTCAGCACCAAGTGCTAATGCAATCGTAATTTCTTTAGCAGTACCAATTCCACCATCGGCCCATACAGGAATATATTTTCCTGTCTTTTTAAAATAAGCATCGCGCGCTTTAACAACTTCAATCACAGAAGTCGCAAGCCCTCGACCTGTTCCTTTTTGCTCTTGAGTGATACAGATTGAACCACCACCCATTCCGACTTTAATGCCTCTCGCTCCAGATTCAACCAAATAATTAAATCCTTCGGGAGTGATAATATTTCCGCCAATAACGGGAATGTCTGGATAATTTGATGTCATCCATTCAAGAGTTTCTTTTTGATAAAAAGAAAATCCATCAGAAGAATCTAGGGCCAAAACATCAACTCCCGCTTCAACCAAGGCAGGAACCCGCTCTTTGTAATCGTGAGTATTGATAGCAGCAGCGGAAAGAAGACGTTTTTTACTATCAACAACTTCATTAGGACGGCCAAGATGACCGCGCAAATCTTTTCTAAAAACAAGATATAATAAACGATTGTTTTTATCGACTATGGGGAGAACCGATTGATGTGTTTCAACTAAAAGATTATTAGCTGTCTTAAGATCAGTAACTTCGATGCCAACTTCAAGTTGCTCTCTTGGTATCATTCTCTCTGTCACATGCATCGTTGCGTGTTTTTTTCTATCATAATCGTTTTTAGTGATGAGACCTAAAAACAAACCATTATCGTCAATAACTGGAAAAATAGAACATTGATGTTCCTGTGAAAGTTGATAAAGTTCATGAATCGTCGCGCCCCGATGGACCGTCCGTGGAACCACAAAACCAGCTTTATGATTTTTAATGGTTTTAATCATGGCCGCTTGTGACTCAATGGCTTGAGAGCAATAAACAAAAGCAAGTCCTCCCTCTCGTGCCAAAGCGATTCCCATACGTTCACCAGAGACAGATTGCATGGCCGCCGAAATAAGCGGAGTGTTTAAAATAAAAGGCCTTTCACCTTCCTTCGTGTAAACGAGAGGAGTTTTGAGGGAGATTTGTTCATGAACACACTCTGGCGTGGTTAAGCCTGGCAAGAGCCTAAATTCATGCAAAGTCCTTGAGGGTTCCCAAATAATCTTTTTGGCCACAATGATCTCCTTGTTTTAATTTCTTATTATTTAATTTTAAAATTACACGCCTAATAACTTATTATTGCCTTGAAACAAATATAATAATTTGTAATGCGAAAATACGACAGCCAGAAATCGCATTGACTATCTAAATTTCCGAGATTAGGCGTTAAAAAATCAAAACAGAATTAAAACTATGCAGAGAAACTAGCTAATGAATCACACGATTCCAAGGGCCACGCTCAAAACTGATCAAGAAGAAATAAAAACAAAATAGTAGATTATTTTGCAATGAGGTTGCAAACCATGCTATGCTCAAATTCTGCGCGCTTGAATAAACGACTCAATATGAAAAAAACAGGCCTCATCACAGCCCTATCATTTACGAGTATTTTTCTCATTCTACTACTAACTCGCGACTCTTTCACAACAAAAAATCTCACTCCACCTCAAGCCTTAAATCATCCCCCAAAAACAAAACCTCGACCTACAACTTTAAAAAAGCAAATTTCCTCAAAAACAATTCAGCCCAATCTCCCTCCCTCTGAGTTTGAGCAAATGGAAGCTCTCTTTAGTGAGCGATCAAAAGGATGTGAAGATTATTTAAAAGACGTGACTTCCGAGAAGGCTTCAAGAACGTTTCTTGATGGTTCACCTCGCCAAGTCTTTGAAGATCTTGATGTGTTAAAAATGAATATTTTCGGTGATCCTTTTTCATCCGAAATCTCAGATGCACGAGATTTATATTTTGAAAAAATTAATCGGGCACTAGAGGCCAAAATTTATAAAAATGATCCACAGCTCACAAACTTCTATGAAAATAGCGACACGACTCCCATGACGACGTCACAAGCTGCCTCAAAATTAAAAAACCTTGATTATTGTATTAACCCTCAAATGATCACTTTTCTTGCTGGGATTATCACAAATGCACAAAGTGCAAACTGGCCTTTACCAAAGAGAAAAAAACTTATTTCAAGTATCGCAGATTTTTCAATTCGTAACCAAAGACTCATTGCGGGCAAAAAAGAACTAGACTACTCTCTTCAACTTTTTGAAATGCTACTTAAAACAAATGAGCTTCCTATTGATCAAGAACAAAAAATAATATTTCAAAATATTAACGAAGATATCGCAAAACTTCCCAAAGAAAACCAAATTGCGGCGCTTACAGAAGAAGAATATTTAGTTTATTTAGAAAAACTAAATTTCCTTAAACATGACATCATTCAGTTAACCTCAGAGAGTATTGAAAATTTGATTAAGTAAAATCAAAAAGTCTACCTCATCAAATCCCCATAATTATCATAGAGAGACATAAGGCATTTTTGATTCGTCATCGGTGCCCACAGCTCTAATTTTAAGTCAGGATTAAATTCGCGCATGGCCTTAAGTATCGCAAAGTAAGTTCCAATCCCGTACATAAGCGGTGGCTCACCTACGGCCTTTGAACCAAGAAGCGCGAGTGGATCAGGCTTTGTTTCAAGCGGCCGAACATCTATCGTTTTAGGCGTAAAATAAATATCTGGTACCTTATAGCTTGAAAGAGAATCGTAAACATTCTTGCCTTTTGGATCAATAAGAAGTTCTTCGATTGTCATAAGGCCAATACCCTGAACAAGAGCGCCCTCAACTTGGCCAATATCAATATCGAGATTGATGCTTGAACCAAAATCATGAATAATTTTTACAGCGTCAACTTCATACATCCCACGCAAACAATCAACAGTAACTACGGTCACAGCAGTTCCGTAAACATGATAGGCAAAAGGATGGCCTTTCTCAGTGCTCTTATTGAAATGAATCATTGGAGTGGCATAGTGACCATGCTCTGAAAGAGCAATTCTGTTTTCATCAGCAAGCATCACAAGCTTTGGCCAAGTCAAATTTGTCTTTTGGCCGTTGTGATAAATGACTTCGTCTTTAATTTCAATTTCACTTGGGTCTTGTCCTTTAAGTTCTTGACAGGCGACACCCTTTAAGCGATTTAAAAGCGCCTGACAGGCCATGATCGTTGCTTTACCATTTAAATCTGCGCCAGAACTTGCTGCCGTAGGCGAAGCATTTGCGATACGAGTTGTATTCGTACTATGAACAACGAAACGACTTGTTGGAATAGAAAGCGTTTGTGCTGCGGCCTGAACAATTTTTGTATTCACGCCTTGGCCCATCTCAATCACACCCGTTGTAATACTTACAGAACCGTCAGTATAAATATGAACAAGTGAACGGCCTTGATTAAGACTTGTTTTTGTAAATGAAATCCCAAAACAAAGCGGAAAAAATGAAATTCCTTTTTTGAATTGTGTATTCGTTTTATTAAACTCATCAACTTCTTTTTTAAGTTTTTCAACTTCAAAAAGATCGACGGCCGTGTTCCAACATTTTTCAGCATTACAATTTTTAGCAATCTGACCGAAGGGAAATTCGCTATTTTCTTTGAGAAGATTATTTCTTTGAATAACGGAAGGATCAATATTAAGAGCGACCGCTGCTTTCATTATGGCAGATTCAAGAGCAAACATGGCCTGAGGCGCACCAAACCCTCGAAACGCAGTATTCGGTGGTAAATTTGTCTTACAGCTATGGCAAATAATTTTTGCATTCGGAATATAATAACTTGCTGTCCCGTGAAATAAAGTTCTCTCCATTACGGCAGGTGAAACATCGGCCGAAGCGCCTGCATTTTGAAAAGCTTCAATTTGATAACAAAGAATTTTAAAATCTTTCGTTAAACCAATTTTAAAATCAAATGAATAAGGGTGACGTTTTCCCGTCATCTTAATATCATCAGCACGCGAAAGAATAAGTTTCACGGGCTTTTTATAAAGATAGGTGGTAAGGGCCGCCATCGCTGCCCAAGGAGTTGCTTGGTCTTCTTTCCCTCCGAAACCTCCACCAATGCGATTGGTGTCAACTTCGATTTTGTGCATGGGAATGCCGAGGACGCGAGAAACTCCTCGTTGCACATATTTTGTCGCTTGAGTGGATGAATGAATCATCACATGACCGTTCTCCATCATGTAGGTGTATGCACCTTGAGTTTCAAGATAGACGTGTTCTTGTCCCCCCATCTCTGCTTGACCTTCGAAAACGTGGGCACAATTTTTCCACTCACCTTCGGTATTACCGATGTTAAAAGTACGTGTTGGGCAAATGAATTTTTTTTCAGCATGGGCCTCACGAGCAGTCACAATAGGTTTAAGTTCTTCGATATCTACTTTGATTTTTCGAAGGGCCTTTCGAGCGAGAGCTTCTGTTTTTGCGCACACAAGAGCAATGGGCATTCCAATAAACTCAACATGCTTATCTGCAAAAAGTTCCTCATCGGGAATAATACTTCCAATTTGATTTTCGCCAGTAATGTCTTTTGCCGAAACAATCGCTTCCACTCCATCCATTTTTAAGGCTTCTGAAAAATCGATACTTTTAATTTTTCCATGAGCAACGGGAGAACCCAAAACAACTCCATAAAGGGTATCTTCTCTTACAGGAATATCGGCCACGTAAATTGATTCGCCCTTAACATGAGGACGTGAATCTATATTTTTCATTTGAGGGCCTCCAACGAAATAGTCATAGGTGAAAAACTCATGAGGTGTATAAAAAGTTGTTGTCGTACAAGCGAACGCTTATATTCTGCGCGACTTCGAGGCGTAATTTCTGTTTGAGCAACTCGATTGGCCTCTTTAAAAGTTTCATTCGTAAGAGTTTTGCCTATTAAAGCGGAACACGTTTTATCCATAAATTTAAGACTTGGACCAAGGCCCCCAACAGCGAACGAAGCTTTTTTGATGACACCATTTTCAATGACAATTTTAAGAGAAGAATTAACAGTGGCCATATCAAGGTGAAGTCTTTTGCTAATCTTTTCAAAACTAAAAAATGTTTTATCATCGGGGAGGTCAAAATAGATCCACTGAATAAATTCATCCGGTGTTTTATTTGTTTTTTTGTATCCAAGAAAAAAATCTTTAAGAGGAAGTTCGCGAATCTGCCCTTTATTAGAAATAACTAAAGTCGCATCAAGGGCCAGAAGCATTACCGAAAGATCTCCAATGGGTGAACCATTGGCAATATTTCCGCCAACTGTGGCCATATTTCGAATCGGTGTCGATGCCATTAAATTAAGATACTGATCCATTTTAGGAAAAAGTTTTTTTATTTCGAGAGAGTCTTTTACGTCGGTAATGGGAGTCGTCGCTCCAATATAGCAGCGCTTATTTTCAATTTTAATTTTGTTAAACTCTTTTGCATCAAAAACCAAATTAGGAAGAAGTTCAATGGCGCCCTCAGGATCTTGAAGGAGAAGATCTGTTCCCCCTGCAATAATATTTCCTGCATCTTTAACTTTTAAAGGGGTAGGAACAATTTTTTTTAATCGTTCCTCAATCGTCGTAAAATAATCAGGCAAAAATTTATTTTGAACCAGCCAAGCTATATTATTTGCTTTTGGCATTGACTGAAGTTTTGTGACAATGACGTTTGCAGCTTTTTCAATTGATTTATAACCAGTGCAGCGACAAATATTTCCCGCCAAGGCTTCGACTACATTTACATTATTTTTTTCTTTATCACTTAAGCAAAACCCGTGAAGAGAAAGAACAAATCCAGGAGTACAAAACCCGCACTGTGTGGCATTTTTATCAATCAGTTCTTCTTGAATAGGAGTGAGGTCCTTACCGTTTACACCCTCAATCGTAACAACATGTTTTCCATTAACATTCCCGAGCGGCGTTAAGCAAGAGGCCATGGTTCGATATTTTAATTTTCCTTCGACAAGCTCTCCTACTAAAATGGTGCAAGCTCCGCAGTCTCCCTCGCGACAACCAATTTTGGTTCCATAAAGATGGAGCTCGTCACGTATAAAATCGACAAGAGATCCTCCGGGAGGAAGATCGGATTTTATCTCTCTATTGTTGATTATAAAGTTAAGCATATAAACCTCAAAATATTTAAGCTATTCCTTATCATAGTATCAAATTCGCTCAAAATCCAAGCTTGAATAAATTTGAAGTTAAACTAATAGAATGTATTAATTAGAATTTTGGATACTAAGACGATCATACTGTTTAACATACTGACGGTGAATAATATCAAAAAGGTCGCTTTCTATGGGGTGTATTGTATCAAATTCATAAAACTCTTCTACACCTTCATCTTGATTAATTTTATTCTCTTCAAATATAGGATCAGAACTTATCACTTCTGTACCTATCGCTGAACTAGCAGTTATTGGAGTCTCTTTACTGTTTAAAAATATAAATTTCTCCCCTATCTTTACGGCATCGTGACCTGAACCCATCTCAAATGAGCTCATTGTTTTTTGTAACTTTTCTCGCTCCAAAGGCGTAAGTCCCAAATAAAAATTTTTAAAATAGGCCTGATCTTGTGAAATTTTCTTTTTCTCTAAATCAGAAAACTTAATTTTTATGGCCTTATTCTTTTGATAAGTTTCAAACAAGTTTTGTCTTAAATTCATAAGATATTGCTTCTGCTTTAATAGTTTTCTTCCATTGGCCCTTACTTCTTTTTGTTGCCCTAAAAAAACATTTTGTGAGTATTTTTCATACAAATTTAAGTGCTGATTAAAATCCTGTAAAGAAGGGACAGAACTTTGAGGCAGAGTGATGTTAGGACAACTTTTTTTTTCAATACAGCTTCCTTCAAGTACATAGGCATAACTTTGTGGTAGAAGGAAGTCCACAAACAATTGCAAAGAACTTTGCTCTTTCTCGTGAAACTTATTCATTAACTGGTTCTGATTGTTTTCAAGTCTGCTATTTTTAATATTGCTTGGTAATATCTTTTTAAGTTTATCCTGATATTTTTCAAGAAAATCAAAATCATTGTCATCAATTTTTTCTCCGACGGTGACAACGAGAAGATTAATATAATTCAAAATTTCATTTATAGTCATTTGAGTAAGAGGTTTAGGAAGAGGAATTCCAATTTTTGTGGCCAATTTTTCTAAGCGCAAAGAATCTTCATCTGAAGGGACAATGAAATCTAAGGCCGCCTTAATACTTGCTCCCGCTTTATCAAGGATATCATCAATCAAGGCCAGTTTTTTTAAGAATCCTTTTGCCTCACCTTCTAAAGTCGCTCCAACAATATAGGCCAGCGTTGCCTGAGCAGCAAAAACAACAGAACGCGAAATCCCACTTGCTACAATTTCTTTTAGAAAACTCATCTGCCAACCAGTCATGTACGCCACTAAATAAACAACTCCGCCGCCGAGAATTCCCAGTTTATCTAAATCACCGGCCCAGTCGCCCATTTTATTTTTAAGCGCTGGGGCCACATTTACCATTTTGCTTGTTTTTGCCTTAGTACTTTCATCTGCATAGGCCACAGAAAATAAATTATTTTTAAGAGTCGAAATGGCCGCTTGAAAAATCATAGGAAGATTTTCTGAATTTACATCAGGAATATCTTTTAATGCTTTATACTCATCACGAGAAAGTGAATAAGTCCCTCCTTGATAGTACGACTGCCACTCATAAAAATTGGCCCACTGATTCTGAATCGAGCTGGCCTGAGTAATTGAAACAAGAAAATCGTGATCTTTAAATTTTGGAAATGCCAATCGATTAGAAGGAAATTGATCCGGCAAATGAGATGAGCCCGCTACGCAAGTTCCGCCGCCTGAAAAAAAATTTAATTGTTCAGCAATTGCGGCAACAGAAGCAGCAAGAAAGCCAATTCCTGCCATTTTGGCATTTGAAGCTTTGCTAAGCATCGCTTTAAAACTATTATCAAGTGTTTTTTTATATTTTCTTATGTATGAAATTTGATCGTCTACTTTTGTTTTCAAACTATCAACATTGGCCTTAATTGTTTGATCTTTATCAACGGCAACACCTGTCACTACTTCTATATCGGCCAACTGACTTGCTTTAAATGTTTTAAAGGCCATCATTTCTCTTGCGATATAAATGGCAGAAGTACCTGCATAAAGAATCGCAGAAGGTTTTGTTTTACAAACCATCACAACTTGGGGAGCAATCAGTGTTGACGCCAAAAGAGAAACAGCGGAACCCACATAAGCATAACCAATCGCCTTAGAGCTCTCCATTGCCTTTTTTTTCTCGTCTGCAATTTGCTTTTTAACTTGGTCTAAAGCTTGATCAACAACGCCCTCGGCACCATCTTTTAAGGAGTGTAGTTGCTTTGAATAGTCCGGTGGAGCTTTATCAATTTCTTTGTCGATTTTTTTTTCAAGATCGCCTCCATCAACTGCGAAAGCCGAATTGATGGCGAAGAGAAGTGTTATTAAAAAACATCTTACTTTTTTCATACAGTATGATCACATCCCTATTGCTCCTTGCTTAATTATAGTGCCTTCGGTGTAAAACACAACAAGAAGAAAATAACCAAAGGCACTGCCTCCTTTTTTTGCTAGTCGTTTAGTTGAGATTTTTTATCAGCTACATATAAAATCAAAGAGATGAACAAGCAATAAAGGCCAGTCCTTGCATAAAATCATTTTTCAATTATGCTTGGCTATAAACTGAAGCAACTGAAGCAAAGGACTCAAATGAAGACGAAATTACTATGGGCATCCTCAAAGGGTAGTTCACTAATTATCACTTTGGCAGTTGCGGGTGTTCTTACTGGTGCTGTCCTTTATGTAAATACTAAAGTAGAAAACGCAAAAAAAACTCTCATTGCGATTACGAATGACTCCAAAACACGTTTTGCGATGGCCGGAGTAATGTCTTATGGGCGCTATATTCTTAAATCTAGATTTTGTATAAACTTATCAACAGGGATACCCGATCCTAATTGTAAAATTTCAAATGCGAACAACTTAGAACGCTTACTTCTCTCAAATTCTGTGGCCTTGGCCTTTTGCAATTATTATCAGAAATTTCCCACAATTTCTGCCGATCTTGCCCCTTACTGCGCAGTAGGAGCAACACAAAAACTTCCCCTTCGCGAATTTCAGTTTGATATTAAAACATCTCAGATTCTTCTAGCACATCCTCTTTATTCTCTTCTCGCCAACACAGACTACGGGCTAAAAGGTGATTTTATCCGCTTTAAATATTCGTCCACTGCTGACGAAGCTCATTCTACACGGATCAATGTTAAAATTACGGCCATGGTTTGCAAAAGCACTGACTGCAACAAAACCGACGATAAAACCACCAATCATCTTGTTGCAAAGGCCGTTTCGGAGCAAATTTTTTTTCAAAATCAAATTAATCAATTTGCTCTTGTTTTAAACAGAACATTAAACTTAGGCCCCCCTAATGTGCATGGAGCTTTTAGCGATAATTATTTAAAAGCAAGTTCAGACCATAAAATAACCTTCGGCTCACCTGTTTTTTTAAATAACGACATCAATCTCCCTGAATATAACAATATCGTTTCTGACAACGTTCTTTTTAACTCCCACACCGGCGTAGCCGGTGCCGCCTCGAACATAAGTTAGCGTAGTTTGGAAGCACATCTTTCACACCACTTTACTTGAACCCAGTTTTCATTTAGGAGATTTTTGCCAGATAACAAG
>Ga0247844_1006118_pt1 | contig 14644 bp, 12 predicted proteins | sample LaCtaG_FD_192421 | JGI IMG/M metagenome (GOLD analysis project Ga0247844, IMG submission 192421) | Freshwater microbial communities from meromictic Lake La Cruz, Castile-La Mancha, Spain - LaCruzMarch201714.5m_1 | ecosystem: Environmental > Aquatic > Freshwater > Lake | place: Spain: Castile-La... | reverse complement strand
TAGAGAATTATATAAAACAAGAGGAACACAAGGTACAACAGAAAAAGGTATTGGAAGTACCAGAGAGGATTTAGCTTTTGCAACTGGATTAGGAGAATCAAAAATTACTCCACCTCCACCAAAAAAAGATTCTGAGTTTGTAGAAACTGATACAAGTAAACCATTTAATCTTTTAGATGAGGTAAGAAAAGAATCTGCAGAATTACGAGAATTATTAGGAAAAGATGATAATTTAACAGCCGAAGGTGCTTTAATTTTGTCTGAAGCTCTTGGAACACCGGGAACTATTGCACAAAAAATACAAAGAGGACTTAAAGCTGCTGTGCCTTTAGCAAGATCAAGAAAAGAACAAGATAAGGCTATAACTCTTACTGCATATAAACTTGCAAAAGAAAAAGAACAACAACAAATTAGAGCAGGAACTTTACCCACTTCTATAAGAGAAGCTGAATATGTAGCAAAAGCAATAAAAGCAGGGGGAGACCCGAGGTCAGTTCAAGAAATAATGAATGAAAATTTTAGATCAGCTAGACCTATGTCTTCACAAGAAAAAATTAGAGCTGAAATATTAGCAGCAGATAGAACAATGATAAGAGATGAATCTCGAGCTTTAATAGATAAACAACGTGAACTAAATAAATTAGATCCAACTAAAGATAAAGCAAAATATGATAAATTAAAACAATTATATGATAAAGATTTAGAAAAATTTCAAACATATTTAAATTATCCTGAGTTTAAATTTATGTTTCCAGACGAATATAAATTATTTTCTTCACAAAGAACCATGAAAGCTGGGGGTGGATTAACTGAAGATGAAAAAGAACCAGATGTAGTAACATCAAATGTTGATTTTGGTGGAACAACAACACCTATAAAACCAGTTGAAAAATTAGATTATGCTACTTTAAGAGATAGACTACCAAAAGAAATAAATGATCAAGTGGTTCAATTACTTGCTTCTAGTGAACAAGCATTACAAGATTTTGCATATATAACTAGTCAAAACGATGTAAACAATTTTAATGTAAAATACGGAGTTAATTTAATAATACCTCCAGCTCAACAAACATCATAGGAGTATCCATGGTTGAAAGGTTTGGAGAATTTGGTATTTACCAAAGAGATAAAGATCAAGAAATTATAAGACCAAAAGGTGGTAGTGTAGGTTTAACTGATTATGCACTAGATGTTCCCATTGGAATATATTCTGGATTAAGTAAAGCTGTTCAAGGATTACTACAACTGGGTGCAATGCCTGTTGATTATTTAGCCAATACTAATTTGCTTTCTGGAATAGAAAATATTTTTGATAAAATAACTCCTGAAACTAAAACAGGATTAGGAGAAATTACTTCTGTTATTACTCAATTTGGTGTTCCAGGTGGTGTGGCATTAAAAATTGCAAGTGGAATATCTAAATTAAAAGGTATTAGCACCATGACAGAATTATCTTCACTTGGTAAAGGCGTTAATTTAGCCAAAGGAATGGAGCTAACTAAACGTGCTGGTTATTTTGGAACCATTGGCGGTATTACAGATTTTGCAGTTTCTACTCCTGAAAAATTAGGTACTTTATCTGATACGTTAGGTATTACAGAACAAACTGATTTTGAAGGACTTTCTGGACAAGAAAGAGCTTTAGAAACAATAAAGAGTAAAGTAAAATTTGGAGCAGAAGGAGCTACACTTGGTGCTGGTATTGTTCTTGCACCAACGGCACTTTCTTTAGGAGCAAGGTATGGTCTTATTCCTGCGGCTGAAGCTATTGGAACTGTTGGTGGAGTAGTTGGAAAAGTAATTGATGTGCCTTTAACAGCTGGTTTAAATGCTATTGTAGGTAAAGAAAGTAAAAGTGTTTTGCAAGAAGCTATTATTACAGGTGGAGTGTTAAAAGATAAAGCACTAACTAAAATAGGAGCAAAAAGAGCAACGGGTGAATTAACAGCTGAAGGTAGACCTATTTTTGAAAGTGTAGATTGGAGACATCCTGTAGATGATACTTTTTTAAGTCAAGTCAAAAGAGGATTAGTATTATTTACAGATCAATTTAAATCAGACAGGGGTATTGGATCATTGAGAGATATTCAAATTGGAGCTGAAACTATAAGAGCAGGAGAACAAAGAACACTAACTAAAATAGGTCAAAATATTCAAGATGTACAAAATAAAATTATAAATAATTTTAAAATTAAATTTAGTAAAGATGGAGACTCCATGTTAGCTCTTCAATTAGAAAATGATAAGATAGGTCAAATTTTAGGTTCTAAAGATATTGATGAAATAAAAGAAGTAGTTAGAACGCTTCCTAAAGAAATAAGAAGAGACGTAATAAGATATAAAAAATTAGTTGATGGTTCACAACAAAAATTTGATATATTTGCTGAAGGAGTAGATGTAGCAAGGGAAGCAGCTTTAGATTGGAATAGCTATTCTAAACAAAGATTTGCATCGCTTAATAATAAAGATTTTAAATTTAATCCTTTACTTGATGAAAGTGCAATGAAGGAATTTAAAAAAATAAATTTAGCAGATAGAGAATTAGTAAAAGGTTTTGAAGAACAAGCTAAAATTTCTGGAAAAACATTAAATTCATTAATTGAAGAAAAAACAAAAAAAGATTTATTAAATTTTAAACAGATTACTATTAATAGTAATTTTTCTCCTGAAACTTTTTATAAAAAATTAACTGGAGATGGAAAAAGAACGTATCAATGGCAAGGTTTAAAACCGGGTCAAGATATGCCTGATGCCATTCGTAGATTACTTACAGTTGAAGAAGGTAGAACAGCGGGAGAATTAATAAAAAGAGAAGCAAAAGATATAACAGGTAAGGTTATTGATAGAGATGTTGCTACTTTCAATTCTTTAAATGCTGGTTTAGATATTGTTTTAAAACAATCCGAACAAATTTATAATAAAAAAGCTTTTGATGCTATGCTTAAAGAAGGTTTAGAAAATGGATTAATTTTTGATCCAACAAGAGCAGCTTTAAAAGGAATTAATGTAGATAGTTTAACTAGATTTTCTTCATTAAAATCTTTAGCAGATGGACCTAGACAAAGTGCAGTAACATTATCTGGAGCTACATCAGATTTATTTACAGGAAATTATTATGCCGCTCCTGAAATTGCAAATGCTATAGCTGGTGTAAAAGAAGCAACTTCTAAGTTATATAATATTTGGGGCTATAAAGGTTTGATGACTTTAAAATCAGCGGCTCAGATTTCTAAAACTATTTTATCTCCTATGACTCAAATTAGAAACTTTACTACAGCAGCAATGTTTCCTTTAGCAAGTGGTTTAATTGGAGGAAGAGTTGGCTTTAGAGATGCTTGGAGATTAACGGGTGATGATATTTTTTTTGGAGCAAAAACAGATTTAGAAAAAATAGGAAGAATAGAAAATTTAATAAACAGAGGAGTCATTGATCAAAACGTAAATTTAAATGAAATAAAAAGAGTTTTAGATGATGCAAAAGGAGGAAAATTAAGTTTTACTTCTTTAATGAATAGTAAACCAATGCAAAGATTAACAGATATTTATCAAGGTTCTGATAACTATTGGAAAATTTATTCAGATAATTTTTATCAAGGTGCTTTAAGCACTGCATTTGGGTCTCCTTTAGTTGCAATGAGACAAGGATTAGATCCTGAGTTTAATAAAAGAAGCATTGATGAATTAATTAAACAAGGGGTTTCAAAAGAAAAAGCACCTTTACTTGCCTTTAAAAATCAAAATGAAGCAAACATATTTAATGGTGTAGAAGAATGGTTTCAAACTGTAGCAGGTAAAAAATTTAATCGTATTGATCCTTTAACAGGATCCGTTAAAACACCTTTACAAGCGGTGGAAGAGGCTTCTGCTTATTTAGTTACTAATACAATACCTACTTATAGTAAAGTTCCTAAAGTAATAGATAATGTTAGAAATTTACCTCTTGGTAATTTCGTAGCTTTTCCAGCTGAAATATTAAGAACTAGCGCTAATATATTTGCTATTGGAGTTAAAGAACTTACAAGTACTAATCCATTTATAAGACAAATGGGGGCTCGTAGATTAGTTGGGTTATCTACAGTATTGGGTGGAGCAGGTTATACAATTAAAAAAGGAGCTCAATATGTAACAGGTGTAACAGATGATGAAATGGATGCTTTCCAAAGATCTTTTGCTCCGCAGTATCAAAGAAATTCTACACTAATACCTGTAACATCAACTGATGAAAATGGTAATTTTAAATTTTATAATTTTTCTTACACTAATCCTTATGATGCTTTAGTGGTTCCAGTGAATGGAGTATTAGGAGCTTTTTCAGAAGGTAGATTAAGAGGGGATAATGCAACTAGTATTATTATAGATTCATTATTTGGAGGAGCTGTTGATCCTTCTCAAAGAAAAGGAGCTATCACTGAATTTTTATCTCCTTTTATAACTGAATCAATTGGTACAGAAAGAGCTGTTGATGTAACAGTTAGAGGCGGAAGAGATTCTAGAGGTAAATTAATATATGATTCAAAAATAGATTCAATTGATGCCATAATAGCTAAATCATTTAATCATGTTTTAGGAGGATTAACTCCAGGTGCTGTTACTTCTGCTCAAAAAATTTGGCAAGGTGTTACTGGTGAATTTACAGATTATGGAACACAAAGAGATGCTGTAGATGAATTTGTTGCTTTAACTTCTGGTGTTAGAGTTGAAGAAGCTAAACCATTAGCAAGCATGCCTTTTATTGTTACATCTTTTAACAAAGATAAACAAGGTATTAGAAGTAGATTTGCTGAAACAGCATATTCAGCAGCTACTACTCCAGAAGAAAAATTAGCTGCTTATAAGGATTTTATAATAAACACTTATAATTCTCAAAATAAAATGTCTACCGTATTAGAAGATGCTAAAACTTTAGGTGTGGATACTGGTAAACTTAGAGGATTATTAGAACAAAGATTAACAAAAACGGAGACTCAAAATTTATTAAGTAAAAAATTTAAAATACCTTCTTATAGTGAAGAAGCTTTTTCAGCTGTTATTAAACGTTTAGAAAACGCTGATCCACTTCAAGCAGCTAGAGTTTCTGAACAAAATAAAGTTGTTCAATCCATTTTTAGAGATATACAAAGAAAATTATTTAATTTTCCATTAGGAGCTCCGACCGATATATTAGATGGCTACATTGAACAGTTATTAACTCCTGGTGTTGAACAAAGTAGAGAACTTATTAGAAATAGAATATCGCCAAGTTCTCCTGGTCCAGTTAATGTACAACCAAGTTCTTCAGTACCAATTAATACACAGTCAAGAACTGAGTTACCTTCTCAAATAACAGGAGCTCCTGTAAGTGCTAAAATATTAACATCTCCGCAAGTACAACAATTTGCTGGTGGTAATTTAGGTCAAAGATATAATCTATTACCTACTTCGATTGAGAGATCGGAATTTTTAGATAGGATAGTATAATGGCTAATGGAAAAGAACCAAAGACAACAGGTGAGCATATTGTAGCTCTTTATGGCCATATAACTGGCGTAAAAAGAGATTTAAAAGAACTTCGAGAAGAGTCTTCACAGATGCATGAAAAGTTTGAAAGTAAATTTGATAAGTTGACTTGGTGGATCATCGGAGGACTTGGATCAACCATAGCACTTTTACTTACACTAGCTTTTAATTTAATAAAATAAATCATTGCAATACTTTCAAAAAGTTGTATTACGCATTAATGAATAATAAATTATTAGTTCACAAACATTTAATAATAAGAGCAGAAGCAGTAAGTCCACCTATGGACGAGGAGTTTCTTCGGCGTTGGTTAGAAAAATTTATTTCAGATATTGGAATGAAAGTAATGATGGGTCCTTATGTAAAGTATTCAGAAATGAAAGGCAATCGTGGTATCACCGGTGCAGCAATTATAGAAACATCACACATTGTTATGCATGTATGGGACGAACCAAATCCAGCATTATTACAATTTGATGTTTATTCTTGTGGAGAATTTGATCCAGAGGAAATATGTGAAAAGATAAGAAGAGATTTTAGTACAACAAAAATAGAATATAAATTTTTAGATAGAGAACACGATTTAAAAGAAATACATACCATTAAATTTATACAGCCAGATCATCATAAATATGATGAATTAGGTTATTGAAATTTTAAAATAAATCGTTATATATTTCCAAGACTGCATCATGTGGATGGGTCAATTAACTTGCTTAACAAAGGAGATAATTATGACAAACCTAGAAGTTTTCAATAATTTAAGCAAACAATTATTCAATGGATCAACAAAGTTTTTTGATGATTCTTTTGAAAGTATTTTTGACACGTGGTCAAAAGCACAATCATTTCCATTCTATAACGTAGTAAAATACTCAAAAGGTAAATACGGTTTAGAAATCGGTTTAGCTGGATACAATAAAGAAAATATACTTGTAGAAGTTAAAGACGGTATCTTAACAGTAGAAGGAAAAGTAGAAGATAAAAATATAGACTATTTGCAAAAAGGTCTTGCATTTAGAAAATTTTTCAAACAGTTCGAACTTGCTAAAGATGTAGTAATTGACGAAGCTGAAATGAAAGATGGTCTATTAAAAATTAAACTTGGTTTTAAAGAACCAAAAGAAGTTGAAGGCGTTAAAGTAGACGTAAAATAATGTTCCCTTATAATGAGGAGGAGTGGAAATTTATATCCACTCCTTCAACTCTTCACCCATAACTTGAGAAGCAATATCAATCTTCTTACGTAAAGCTTTTACAATTTTTTCATCTACTGTACCTTCTGCTATAATGTCTACATAAGTCATTTTTCTAACCTGACCATGTCTATTAATTCTAGCTTCTGATTGAGTTCTTTTTTCTAAATCATAACCATTAGAATAATAAATCATTGTGTTGGCTTCTGTTAGTGTAATTCCATATCCACCCGTTTGAGGAGTACCAATTAAAAATTTAACACTGCTGTTAGGGTCCTGTAATAGTTTGATATTATTTTGTCTTTCACTTTGTGGAGTATCTCCATAGTAAGTAACATAAGAGTCTTTACCAAATTCTTTTTCAACAGCTTTAATGATAGCATGAATATCATATCTATAATGTGCCCAGATAACTGCTTTGTTTTCAACTTCTCTTAATATATCAATCAAGGCATCTAATCTTTCATTTTTAATTTCTTTGATAGATCCATCATCAGCAGTAAAATGACCACAAGTTATTTGATGTAGTCTCATCAATTGAACAAGTGCTGTAGCCGTAGTCATAACTTTACCATCCATAGCTGCAAGAGCTATTTGTTTCATAGACTCATATATTTTCTTTTGTTCTGAACTTAATTGAATAATTCTTTTTGTATAAACATAATCCGGTAAATCTAAACAATCTTCTTTTAAAACTCTGTAAGAAAACAATTCTAATTTTTTAGATAATTCATCAAGATTACGATAACCAACAACAAGTTGAATAGATCGTCCACCAAAGTTAGCTGTCTTTAACACTGCATAACGAGTCCTAAATGCATAGTAAGAAGAGTAATCCAATAAACAAGGATCAAGAAACTCACATTGTTTATATAGATCTAATGGAGATTTAGTAACAGGAGATCCAGTTAGTATCCTTCTATATTTAGCTGATCTTCCTAAATTAACAATTGATTTAGTTCTAATAGCATCTGGATTTTTTATAGTAGTTGATTCGTCTATGGCCATTAAAGTTTTATGACAACTTAAAAACTTTTCAGCAAATGCAACTCCATGTTTTGTAGACATAGATTCTACATTCATTATTAGTATATGAAGATCATGACTTGATTCAAATAATGGCTCAACTTCTTTTGAAACTATTTTATTATCTTTCATGAAAGAAGCTTTCCATAAAACCTTTTTCATTTCTATATGTTTAGGTAGATGTGTTGGAATCTCTATATCACTCCATGTTTGATAAACACCTTTAGGGGCTATAATTAGAGCACCATCAATCTTACCTTTGTCATACAACATAGCTATATTATCAATGAGAACTTTTGATTTACCGGTTCCCATTTCCATAAAATAGGCAAATACTTCTTTATTCCAGGACCTCTCTAACGCAGTTATTTGATGCGCATAAGGCTTAGTTTTAAATTTATAATTCATATATTTAACACTTTATCTTTCTATAAAAACGAATTATAACATACTTATTACTAATTTGTCAAATACGAAAGTATGGAAAATACGGTTTATATTATACAAGAATTACCTGGTACAAGGATTGGACAACCAAAATTTAATATTTTGGGAGCACAAAAATTTGGTAAATTAAAAACATTATTACCAGAATATTCACAAATGATATTAAGTCCTGGGCCATTAGTTGCAAAACTAAGGTCTTTATTAAAAGATTATACACCAAAAGATTATTTACTACTTACAGGTGATCCCGCCATAATTGGTGTGGCCTGTTCCATAGTATCCGATATTACAAATGGTAGATATAATCTGTTAAAATGGGATAGACAAGAACAGACTTATTATTCTATTGAAATCAATTTATATGAGAAAGGAAATATTGAATCCTAGATATTGACATAATAATTAAATTAATATATACTTTGAGTTATGAAAGTAAATAAACAACAAATAGAAAGAAATAAAATGCAAAACATAAACTTTGAACAAGACCAAACAGAATCATTAACACAAGTTAATGACGCTAAAGTTTTATCTGATCAAGTAGTTAAATTAAAAAATCTTGAAGATAAAATAGTGCAAGCAGAAGAAAATTTAAAAAAATTAAAAGAAGAAGCAGATGTTCTATCAGGGGAAGTAATTCCTACTATGATGACTGAAATGAATATCTCAACATTGAAATTAGCAGATGGTACCGCTGTAGAAGTGAAACCCATCTACGGTGCTTCAATTTCCGCTGAAAGGAAAGAAGAGGCATTTAACTGGCTTCGTGAAAACGGTCTAGGTGATCTTATTAAAAATGAGGTTACCGTTTCTTTTGGCCGCAACGAAGATAACAAGGCAATTGCTTATGCAAACCTTGCAGCAGAGCGTGGATATCAACCGGCCCAGAGATTAAAGGTTGAACCCATGACTCTCAAAGCATTGGTCAGAGAGCGTATCGAAGCTGGGAAAGATATGCCCTCTGATCTATTTAACGTGTTCGCAGGAAACAGAACCAAAATAATAAGGAAATAAACATGAACAAAGCACAAAGTACAATGGACCAAGGAACAAAAAAGTCCAACGCAGTGTCTGAGAAAGCAACTGCGGGAGCTTTAGCTGTTAGCTTCTTTGAAGAAGATGCAGATAAAGGTCTGAGTAATATGGGTCATGAAGACCTAGCATTACCTTTTCTTAAAATACTAGGACAACTATCTCCAGAAGTTAATAAGAGAGATGGTAAATACGTTCAAGGTGCAGAACCCGGAATGATTTATAACTCTGTAACAGGAGAGTTGTTTGATGGTGAAAAAGGAATTGATGTCCTACCATGTCATTACAAATTAGAATATATTGAATGGCAAGATAGAGGAGAAGGTTCTGGCGCTCCAGTCGGAATACATCCATCATCAAGTGATATATTAACAAAAACAAAAAGAGATGCTTCTTTTAAAGACAGATTACCAAGCGGTAATTATGTTGAAAAAACTGCAAGTCATTTCTTAATTATTTGTGGTCAAACTCCAACGACTGCTCTATTGGCTATGAAATCTACTCAATTAAAGATTAGTAGAAAATGGAATAGTATGATGGCAAGTATAAAGATGAAAGGTAAGAATGGATTATTCACACCGGCATCTTTTAGCCACATTTATAAGTTAAGAACTGTACAACAGTCTAACGATAAAGGAACTTGGTTTGGTTGGGAAGTTAGCAAAGTTGGTCCTGTAGAGGATTCTAACTTGTATCAACAAGCTAAAGCGTTTGCTGAAAGTGTTTCAAGAGGAGACATTAAAGTAAAGCATGGTGAGCCTAACGGATCTGAAAAGACTTCTGAAGCCCACTTTTAATTAATACCAGGGGCAAGGTAATACTTGCCCCAAACAACAAGGGCATTTATGGAGAAAGAATTTGCAGAAATATTTAGTGGACTAAAAAGAAATTTTGGTATCGCTTACTTAGACGAATTTACAATTGACGAAAAAACAGGGAAGAAAAAACCAAAAAAATATGGTTGGTCTTTTAAAGAGATAACTGACAAACACTATTCAGATCACATAAAAGGTAGGACATCTATTGGTATTCAACCTTGTGATGATGATGGCATGGCAAGTTTTGGCGCCATAGATATTGACGATACAGAACATAGTTATGCAAATTTTCCATATAAAAAATATTTAGATATTATAAAAGAAAACAATCTTCCGTTAATTCCAGTTAAATCAAAGAGTGGTGGTTTACATCTATATTTATTTTTAAAAGAAAAAACTAAAGCAGTCTTTTTAAGAAATTTTTTAGAAAACTTATTGTTTACATTAAAACTAAAACCTAACACAGAGATATACCCTAAACAAACTGAACTTGGATTTGATGAAGAGAAAAAAGAATGGTCTAATGGCCAGTATATAAATCTTCCTTACTTTAATGAAAATGAAAGAGTTGCAATTAACTATGATGGAACTCCATTTACATTAGAACAATTTATTAAAGTAGTTAATCATAACAAAAAAACAAAAGAAGAATTAGAAGAGTTTTCGCTTGCCCTTGTGAAAACTGTCTTACAAGGAGGTCCTGATGAATTTAATGATGGCCCTCCTTGTCTACAGATTTTATCAAAAAATGAATTATCAGATGGTAGAGATAGATGGCTCTATAACTACATGGTGTTTGCAAAGAAAAAATATGAAGATAATTGGCAAAACGTTGTTAAAGCAGCACCACAAAAATATTTTATAAAAGATTCTAATGGTGTTGTATTGGATGATTGGGGGTCAGAAAAAAAAATAATAGATAAAATTAAATCATGGAGAAAAGATAGCACGAAAGGATATACGTGTAATCAAGAACCTATCGTTAATTTTTGTATGAAGTTAGAATGTCTTAAAAGAAAATATGGTGTTGGATCTGATAGAACAAGAATGTTTCCACCCTTGTCTAATCTAGTAAAAATAAATTATCCAGAACCTGAATATACTTTCAATGTTGAATTACCTGAAAGCAAAGGAAGCAAAGCAGTTAGAGCTAAGGATATAAAGCAAATAAAAGATCAAGAAGAATTAAGAGCTTTAATAATGAAGACTGCAAATATTTTTGTAGCAAAAGTAAAAGGAGATGATTTTGAAAATGTTATTGCTAAACTATTTCCTCCAGTAGAAATACATCAACCACCTAAAGGGACTACTCCTGATGAATTATTACATGAGTATCTTCAAGAATATGTTAACGGACCTAAAGCAAAATCATATGCTTCTTTTAAATCAGGTGCTGTATTAATAGAAGACGGATACGCATATTTCAAGTTTGCAAACTTTTTTAATACTTTAAAAAACAAAGAATGGAAAGAGGGTAAGGAAAGAACAGCTCAAAGAATAAAAGAAAGATATAAAGCAGAGTATGGAATTAAAAAAAGATTTCCAAAGCTAAATAATGAAAGTGCTAACTACGAGGCAATAGAGGTTGTAAAAGTAAATTTAAATGTAAAAGAAAATGAATTGATAAAAGATGTAGTAGAAACAGAAATAATAAAAATGAAAGGTAATAAGAACGTATTCTAATGATAAAGAAAGTACTGGGTCCTCCTGGAACAGGAAAGACAATGACACTATTAAATGAAGTAAATAATTATTTAGTTAAAGGTGTTCCATTAAATAAAATTGGTTATTTTGCATTTACAAGAAAAGCAGCTGCAGAAGCAAGAGATAGATTTTTAAATACAAATAAAAATTATGTAAGATCTGATGTTAAATTTTTTCAAACACTTCATTCATTAGCTTTTCATACTTTAGGTATGAGTGAGGAAAATGTTATGCAACCAGTTCATTATGAACAAATAGGTAAAGAATTAAGTATAAGAGTTAATTATTATTCAGAAGCAGATGATAGTGGTTATTTAAATTGTGATAATGAATACTTTAAATTAATCAACAAAGCTAGAATCAAAAATATATCTATTGAAGATGAGTTCAATACTAATGAATGGAGTAGAGAAATAGATTTTGAATTACTTAATCACATATATGTAAATTTTTTAAATTATAAAGAGTCTTACAATCTCTATGATTATACAGATATGATTACTCAATTTATTAATAATAAGGATAAATGCCCGTCCTTTGATGTAGTTTTTATTGATGAAGCACAAGACTTATCTCCCATTCAATGGAAGATGTTTGATATATTAAATGATAAGTCAAAAGATATATTCATAGCTGGTGATGATGACCAGGCTATATTTGCATGGGCTGGTGCTGACGTTAATAGATTTATTGATCAACCGGCAAAAGAAGAAGTATTACAACAATCTGTTCGTATACCTCAAGCTGTTCAGGAAATTTCAAATATAATATTAGATAGAATACAAGGTAACAGAAAAGAAAAAATATATTTTCCTAAAAAAGATGACAATGGAAATGTTGTTCAGGGTAAAGTAGAGTCTATATTTAACTTTGATAATTTAGATATTTCAAATGGTAAATGGTTAATATTAACTAGAACTGTTTACAGAGCACTAGAGATATCAAAACAATTAAAAGAAAATAATCTTTATTACAAAAATACATTTGGAAAAAGTTATAATAGTAAACTTTATAAATCAGTTTTAAAATGGACATCTTTAACCGAAGGTAATGAAATATCTATTGCAGATTGCAAAGATATTTATGAATATTTAGAACATCAGTTTGATGAAAGTAAATTTGGAAATAAACTAACCGTTAAAATGGAAGACCTTGGTTTTAGTAAAGATACTAAATGGTATGATGCTTTTGTTAACGCAGATCATAATGAAGAATTTTATATTAGAAGTATGTTATCTAACGGAGAAAAATTATCTGAAGAACCAAGAATAGAAGTATCTACCATTCATGCAGCAAAGGGTGGTGAATGTAAGAATGTTATTCTTGTATTAGATAATGCAAGAAAGATCAGAGAATCTACTGCTGAGAATGTAGACAAACAAGATGAAGAACATAGGGTTTGGTATGTAGGTGTAACAAGATCTATGGAAAATCTTTATTTATTTAAATCAAAAAAGGAAAGGTATGGTTATCAACTATGATAAAAATAATGGAAATAGAAAAGGAAAAACAAAATAATAATTATTTTATAATTTATGAAGCAAATAAGAGGGTTTACACTTATGGTGGACATCCTAACGAAATCTTTAATGATTTGCTTAAAACATACAAAGAAATGGAGAAAGTAAATGAGTAACAAAGCATTTTTTAAACAAATAGGAGGTAAACATTATAAGAAATATAAGATACAGCCCTCTTTATTTATTAATAAAAATAAGATACTATTCGCTGAAGGCAATGCAATTAAATATATTTGCAGACACCAGGACAAAGGAAAGAAAGAAGATTTATTAAAAGCGATACATTATATACAAATGATTATTGAAAGGGATTATGAAAGTACCTCTATTTGAAGCACAAAAGGAATGGGTTGAACCGGAAGAATTTCCTGATCTAAGATCATACGATGAGATTGCAGTTGACTTAGAAACAAGAGATCCTGATTTAAAAAAGAAAGGTTCTGGTTCTGTTATAGGTAATGGAGAAGTTGTAGGTATAGCAGTTGCTGTACCAGGACGATCTTTTTATTTTCCAATAGCCCATGGATCAGGTCCTAACATGGATCGTAAAAAAGTTTTATCTTGGTTTGCTGATACAATGGCAACACCATCATTAAAAATATTTCATAATGCAATGTATGACGTATGTTGGATAAGGAAATTAGGTATTAAAATCAATGGTTTAATCGTAGATACTATGATTGCAGCATCTTTGGTTGATGAAAATAGATTTAGATATTCTTTAAATGAATTATCTTGGGATTTTATTGGCCGAGGTAAAAGTGAAGTAGCTTTAAATGAAGCAGCCAAATCTAGAGGATTAGATCCTAAAGAAGATTTATGGCAACTACCCGCCATGGAGGTTGGCGCTTACGCTGAGAAAGATGCTGAGCTTACACTAGAGCTTTGGCAAATGTTTAAGAAAGAAATCGTGCATCAAGATATTGAATCTGTATTTAATTTAGAAACTGATTTGTTTCCATGTCTAGTAGATATGAGATTCAAAGGTGTAAGAGTTGATATAGACCGAGCACACAAACTGAAACAACAACTAACAGCACAAGAGAATGAATTACTATTAAAAGTAAAACAAGAAACAGGGATAGAACCGCAGATTTGGGCAGCAAGAAGCATAGCAACAGTTTTTGATAAGCTTGGACTACCTTATGATACAACTGAGAAATCATCAGCGCCTTCCTTTACAAAGAATTTTTTACAAGAACATTCTAACCCTATAGTTCAAATGATTGCTAAAGCAAGAGAAATTAATAAAGCACATACAACTTTCATTGACACTATCATTCGGTATGAACACAAAGGTCGTATTCATGCTGAGATTAATCAAATAAGATCAGATCAAGGTGGAACTGTTACAGGAAGATTTAGTTATAATAATCCAAACCTACAACAACTTCCAGCAAGGAAT
>Ga0247844_1006112_pt1 | contig 14658 bp, 10 predicted proteins | sample LaCtaG_FD_192421 | JGI IMG/M metagenome (GOLD analysis project Ga0247844, IMG submission 192421) | Freshwater microbial communities from meromictic Lake La Cruz, Castile-La Mancha, Spain - LaCruzMarch201714.5m_1 | ecosystem: Environmental > Aquatic > Freshwater > Lake | place: Spain: Castile-La... | reverse complement strand
TTTATGAAGCAATGCGTAGTGCCCCTGGGTTTGCAAGAGAAGTTGGTCGTACGATGATGAGCACTCCTCAAGGAAGAGCCGCTGCTGTTATCGGCACGGGCGTAACTGCTGCACTTCCTTTTATGGGAGGCAGAGAGCAAGCTCCTTCTGATCAACCTGCCGTTTCAGAAGTTCCTGGAGTAGATGCTCAGGGAAGATACACCGCCGTTCCTCTTGCATCAAATCTTATTCCTAGTGATACTGGGGCTGCTCCTCCCGGAGAATTTAATGCTGCCGCAGCATTAGAAAAGGACGACGCTGGACGTGTTATAGAACAAGTTCGTCCTAGTGTCCCGGTTCCAATTCCTAGTGCTGCGCCCCCTCTACCCGGCGCTAATGTTGCAGAAAAAGAAGACAAAGACCTTGATCCTAGGCCAAAAACCTATGATGAGCGAGTTCAAGATCGATTAGGTGTTTTTACTAAGTATCTTGGGTCTGACCCAGAAATGCGTAAAGCACAGGCGTTATTTTTGTTGGCTGAAGCGGCGTTAAACGTGGCAGGAGCCCCAGGAAGATCTACGGCAGAACGATTAACTAAGGGTCTTAAGGGTTTCCCTGCTGGTATGGCGGCCCTTGGTGCAGAAGCAGATAAAGAGCGTCGGTCTATCGCCGCCTCTGCAATATCCGCCGTTGAAAGCGATATTCAAGCAACAGCAAAGTACAACCAACAGGTGGCTTTACAAGCGGCTAAAAGCGGCCCTGCCAGAGAAAAGCTTATTAGAAATGCAAACTTTTACATGAATCGGGACGGCATAACACAAGACATGCTTAAAACCAATCCTGGGATTGCAGAAAGATATATTGGGATGGCCCAATTAATCGAAGATAAAACGCTCGTGCAAGATAAATCAGGGGACCTAGTGGATCCGTTGGGACGTCCAGTGCCTGGATTTTCTAGGGCTGCGCCAACCCCGGCCAATGGAATTGGCTATCTAGATCCGGCTAACCCCTTGGTAAAAGTATCTGAGACATTTGTCACTCCAGCCACAACCGATGAAAAAGTCGGGTTAATTACAACAAAGGCCAATAATGAGCAGTTAATAATGCAAATTAACTCTGCAATGGATCATTTAAATAAATCGGTTGGTCTTGGCCCATCAATCCGTGCTGGCATAACAAACATTTTTGCTCCAATTACTGGTGACGTAGGGCTTGGTTTAACTGACATTCAAACCCAGGCGTTGCGAAGCAAAGACCGGTTGTTGCAGGATGTCCTTGTGAAAGCTAAACTTCGTAATCCCAAAGCACCAGTTTGGGAGCAGAAGAACATAAAAGAGGTTATTGGTAATCCCAGCAGCATTGTTCAGTCTTGGGAAGAATACACTTCCGTTGTAAACAATATCTTGCAAGAGCTTTTAAACGAAAATGCTATGATCGACGCTCGTTTAAATCCTGGGCAACCGCTAAAGCAGATTGATCGTATGCCAACGGGAACTAAGACAGATCCATTGTCTTACTCACCAAATATTTCTGTTACGCTGCAAAATGTGTTTGCAAACAGACCTAACGCTAAAGTTTGGGTATCTGGGAAAGACGAAAGCGGGAAAGAAATAGCGCCATTCCAAATTGATGGAAAACGGTTTATGGAACAATTAAACGCACAACGCGGACAACCTCAATGATCTATACCCTTCCTGACGGCAGACAAGTTGATCTCACTTCTGGTACCGGTATATCTGGGCAAGTAGAGGCAGAAAAAGCTTCGCCAAAAGAAGCAAGACAAGAACGTCAAGAAGAGATCTATCCTGAAGGAAAGATGAGCTTTAGAACGGCTGTTGACCTTGCCAAGCAAGTTTCTTGGGGCCTTAATTCCGCTTTACTTGCTGCCCCGGACGCTGTGGTTAGAGCTTTTGGTGAGGCTGCGGGTTTACCTAAAGAAGAAATATTTCAATTTCAAGATCTGTATAAAACTGCAAGCGGGCAAACTGCCCCTAAAAATAGAATAGAACGTTTGGGCAATGCGTTTGGACAAGGGGCTGCAGCTACGCTGCCTTTCACAGGTTTGCTAGGGGTGGTATCAAGAACCAAGGCACTGGCCGGTCCACTTTCGCCAAGTGCTCCTGTTTACAAACAAATAGCAAAAGAAACGTTAGACTTCATGCGCACCAATCCTAAAGCCGCGCTTGCGGCTGATTTGGGTTTTGGTGGGGTTTATGGCGCAGTGGAACAAGGTGTTGTTGAGGCAACTGAGCCGGGGGAAACACGCGACATCCTTAAAGCTACTGTTCCTTTTGGCGTGACTGCTGCTATCCCTGCTACAGGAAGCAAACTATTTGATTTAGGCAAACGCCTTGTATCAATGAGCCCGACAGCGGGTGTAGCAAAAGCGGTAGCCACACCATCGCCCACGGTCCCTGGAACAGAAAAGTTTGACTTTTACCATTCTGCTGTGGCCGAGACAGTACCGAATATTCCAGGTGTCCGTGGCCCAATTGGGTTCATGGGTAACTATTATGGGTCCAGGGCTCAACGTACTATTTCAAAACAGCTTCAAGATGTTCTTGCAAAAGAAGGTGGCCTAGAAGCCCAGCAAGCAATTGCCCTTACTGATGCAATTGAAAATATTGCTAAGCAAGAAGGCTTTGAAGACGCACGCTTTGTGTTTTCTCTTCCTGAAGCAACTCTAATTCCTACTTTGCGCCAAACGTTTAACGAAATTATGCGCAACGCGTCCCCGGCTGTCAGAGCAGATATTAACGCTCGCATGGATCAAAACGTCAATGCTTTTTTAAATGCGGCCCAGAAGTTTAAACCTTCTTCCCCAATGAGCATGAGCGAAGCTTTAGTGCTGCATGACGCTCAAAAAACTAAGACCATGCAAGAGGCTTTGAACAGAATTGAAGGGCTAGAAAAAAGCAAGGCCGATGAGATTCTTGATCGTTATCGCATGGAAACAAACCTGGCCGACATTGGAAGCACCTTACGCTCAACCATTTTGACTACTCGAGAGGGCCTACTGTATAAGTTTCAAGATATGGTTGATCGTTTTACAATGAAGCCGTATGGTGTTCGTGCCCCTGTTCGTCAAGATGGGATTTCCATTGAAGGCATACCCGTCGCAGACTTTGATGCATTCGCTAAACGCATGTTGGCTAAGTACAAAATTAGTCCAGAAAATCGTTTGTTTGGGGGAGAGGTTCCGGCCCCAGCAAAAGAAATACAACGAGCTTTAAATATTTTTGAAAAGGCAAAAGAAGACGCCGTTGCTAAAAACGTAGAAAAGCTTGTGTTAGAACAAGTTAAAGATGTTAGGGGCTACAGGGATGTTGGTGAAGAAGAACAGAAAAAAACATTAGATATACTTGTGGCTAGAATTATGGGTAATCCAATAGTTGACCCTAGAGAAATTAGAAATACCACAATGGCTCAAATTGCCCTCAAAAGAGAAGGGGACCAAGCAATATTAAAAAAAGCGCAAGAAGAAGCGGAAAAAAACGCTGGTTCACAGATTACGTTGCCAGAAGCAGTGGACTTGTTGTTATCTGCTCAAAGATACCGAAACTACATGTTTGGGAAAGCTCAAAACGATTTACAGTATGGAATGCCGCTAGCCTTTGCTAATCAAGTTGAACGTAGCGGAAGAGAACTTCTTGCGGATGTTGAAAATTTTGTTTTTATGGGACCGGCATTTAAAAATGCTCCTGGTATAGGCAATCTTGAGTCGGCTTATCGGGACATGTTTACAAAAGGGTTTGATAAACTTTTCCCTATAATGGCTACGCGCAAACGCCCAACGGGTGAGTTTGAAATGAGCGATCAAAGCTTAGCCGAAGAAGTTTTGAAGAATCGCGAAAGTCTTCGTTCAATGAACGCCATCTTTGGCGACAGCCCTGCTTATACTAAACCGTTAGAGGAAGCTGTTCTTGCTAAAGCTCGTCAATATAATGTAATTGGCAAGGACGGGCTTATTGATGTGCCCGCATACAATCGTTTTATTTCAAACCTTTCTCGCTCGGGCATAATGGACGATTTGCCTCAATCGGTGCAAACGACCTTACGCAACGACGTTAAGATGGGACAAGCATTTGCCGACGACATAGCTAAGCAAAAAGCAGCCGTAGAGGCCATGGAAGACAAAGAGTTAGACGCTCTAATTAAAAAATCTATTCGACCGGATGCCGACATGGGCCAACTTATTCGGCAAGCTATGGATGACCCGGCGGTGATGCGCAAATTAGTTAACACTGTAGGCAAAGATGAGCCGAAGCTTCAAGCCATGCGCCGTGATTTCTGGGAAGGGATTGTAGCCTCTCTTCGCGACGAAACTAACCCACAGTTTTTGAACGAATACCTTACCCGGTACGGCAAGTCTTTGAATATGCTCTACACCCCAGAGCATCTTAACAACCTCAAGCTTTTAGGCGCTATCCAGGAGCGTGTGTTTGCCGTCAACAGACCGGAGGGTGCATTAAGCCCATTTGCAACGTTTGACGTTAAACTTCGGGAAAAGATTGGTGCGGGTGTTGGTACGATTGAATCCACAACCCGTGCGGCAATGATTCGACAAATCAGCCCGCAGCATGCGGCTGTCTCTTTGTTATCGCGCTTCTTTACCAGGCAACAACAAAGTATTACAGACAAGATTCTATTGAATGCCTTGACCAACCCAGACTATGCTGCTCGATTGGTTGCTGCTTCTGCTCCAATCACCACAAGTAAAGGCTACAACGAAATGGCTAAGTTGACCATGCAAGCTGGTGGATACTTGCCATCTCTTCTTCGAAATGTTCCTCGGGTGGCTAGTATTGAAGCAGTTCAGGCCATTGAGCAACCGCAAGAAGTTCCTTTTGCTCAGGTACCCCCGGAAGCTATTTCTCCAGCACCCGCCAGAAGGCCTGTGCCTTCTATGACCCTGTTACAGCAACAGGGTGTTGTGCCACCACGGATGGGCTTGGGATATCCTACTCCAGCAACTTCTTCGGTTTTAATGAAAAGCCCATTGATCCGGAGCATTCCGTCGCGTCCGCCGTCTGATCCAAACTATGCTATGTATCAGGCTTTATTTCCCCAGGATGTAGTTTCTCCGTTGATCCGGAAGCCGCAATAGCGTAAAACTCCTTGACCTTGGCATTCCAATGGTCAAGGTATGAATCAAACTCCCGCCCGCAGACCACGAAGTCTTTTAAAAGACCATCTTGAGAAGCCATCAAGACCACGCCTTGGCGAATTTCCGTGCCATACATTTCGTTATGCGCCGCAGCATATGCTGTCAGTTGCACGAAATAGTCGTCAATCCACTCCCGTTTTTTCATCTTGTTGGCCTGCTTGAAGTCTACGATGGATGGCTCACCTCGAAAGACCCCAACCAAGTCGGTGGTCCCAGCATAAACTTCACGCTTGTAGACCATCACTTCGTTGCCCCAGACCTCGTCTAACTCTGGAAAGTAAGCCTCCATAAGGCTTGCCGCCATGCGATAGGCTTTGTATTGATAGGCATATTTTGCCGGTTGCAAAGGTCGTATCTTAATGTGTGACTCAATATACGCATGCATGCATGTTCCTACCGCTGCTGCGTCGTTCTTTATTTTTTCAGCCTGTTCTTCCCCAACACGATTGGCCCACTCTATTAGTTTTGTTTTATCTTTAGTTTTGTCCAATATTGTAGTCACGCTGGGCAGTTTTTCTCCGTGCCGATTGACGTACCGACGGCCACCCGGCAAATCTTGCCGTGTCAATGTTTCGTATTTGTATCGGTTTATTTGATTAATAACTAAATCAGCCATTCTTTTAGTTCCTCTCCCAACACTTGGGTGGCAATGTTGATCTTGTTTTTTAGGGCCGTGACTATCTTTTCGTCCACGGATTTGGGTGTAATTAGGTCAATATACGTTACTGATTTGGTTTGCCCGATACGATGGGCACGGTCCTCAGACTGAAGCCGGACCTCCAGGTCGTAACTGTTGGAGTAATAAATCATTGTGCTGGCTGCAGTTAGCGTTAACCCGTAGCCCCCAGTCTTGGGCTGCCCAATAAAGAATCGTAGGTCGCTGTCCGGGTCTTGAAACCGGGTCACAATTTTTTGTCGTTCTTCACCTTCGGTAGCTCCATAGTAGGTAGCCGCACATCCCCCGCCATACGCCTTTGAGAGCGCCCGCTCGATCGCCAAGATGTCATGGGTGTAGGACGCCCATATAATGACTTTCCCTGAGACCTCTTCAATACAGTCAAGGAGGGCGTCAAGCCGGTTATTCTTGATCTCGCGAATCTGACCATCGTCCATCTTTAAATGCCCACAGCATATTTGATGCAGCCGTAGAAGTTGAGTTAACGCAGTAGCCGTGGTGGTCATCTGCCCGTCTTCAAACATGGCCAAGGCCATGCGTTTCATTTGATTGTAAAGCTCGGCCTGCTCGTCCGTAAGAGACACTTCCCGCCTGGTGTAGACCTTTGGCGGCAAATCTATGCATTCTTCTTTAGTCACCCGGAAGGCAAAGGGTTGAAGCTTCTCGCTTAACTCATCTAGGCGCCTGTAACCGACTACTTGGTTAAAGGACCTCGGACCCATGCTTTTCTTGACCAAAACGGCATAACGGGTCTGAAAGGCAAAAAAGCTCGAAAATCCTAAAAGTTCTAAAGACAGGAAAGCGCACTGTGTATACAAGTCTAGCGGGCTCTTGGTAACCGGAGATCCGGTTAGGATCCGCCTATATTTGGCAAAACGGCCAAGCTTGTAAATGTTCTTGGTCCTTTGGGCTGATCCTGTTTTAATCGTAGTGCTCTCGTCCACAGACATTATGGCGTTGTGGGAAAGTAAGAATTTCTCTGCAAATTTCACACCTTTTGGGGTGGAGAACGCTTCCACGTTCATGATCAAAATATGCAGAACATCGTCCGGCTCAAACATGGACCCTAATGAAGCTTCCTGGGCTTTATTGGGGTTCGGTGACCATAGTGCAGTGCGGTACATGACGTGGTCAGGAGTGTGCTTGGGAATCTCAAGCTCGGCCCAGTTTCTGTAAACGCCCTTGGGGGCTATGATCAAAGCCCCGTTGATTCGTCCATTGTCGTACAGCATGCACATGTTGTTGATGAGCATAAAGCTTTTGCCCGTGCCCATGTCGGCAAACAATGCCGCTTCGGGCTTATCCCAGAAACGGGCTAGATAAGCCGATTGATGAGCATAGGGCTCGTTCTTGAATCGATAGTCCAACATACTTTCTCTCTTTCTTGACAAGCTAAAATCTTTGCGCTAGCATACACGAACTTATAGAAAGGAGAAAGAGGTAATGGCAAAAGTTTTTGTTGTACAAGAGACCATGCGCCACAACGTGTTGCCCGCGCAACAGTTTGGGGACCTGGTGTTCTTACTGCCCCCTCAAGTTCAAATCGGCTTTTCACCGGGACCAATGGTGACTCGCATGAAACGTGTGCTTAGGGATTTCACTGATCAAGATTACTTGCTTTTGATCGGAGATCCTGCTGCAATGAGTATTGCCGCTGCAATTGCATCGCAATACAATAACGGCAAGTTCCGCTTCTTGAAGTGGGACAAACGGGAAATGAAGTATTATCCCATAGTAGTTGATCTAAACCAGAAAGGAGAAAGTTATGAGTAGCATTGATTTTGAAACAGACGCACGGGCAATAACTATTGAAGACAATTCTTTAACGGCTATTGCTGCTTTAGCAAAGCAGGCTCTTTTGCTTGAGAAAGACATTGAGGAACTCGAAACCACGTTAGCAGAAAAGAAAGAGTCTCTGCGCAACTTGACTGACGAGCGTATCCCCGATGCCCTCAAAGAAATCGGTATGTCAAAGTTTCAAATGACCGATGGATCTGAGATAGAAGTAAAACCGTTTTACTCGGCAAGCATTCCGGTTGACCGCCGAGGTGAAGCATATGAATGGCTTCGTTCCCACGGGTTCGATGACATCATTAAAAACACCGTCTCCGTGCAGTTTGGTCGTGGCGAGGACGATGCAGCGGGCGATTTGATTAATTCAATTCGCAAGCAAGGGCTCTTGCCGGAACAGGCGGAGAAGATCGAATCCCAAACCCTTAAAGCTTGGGTTCGCGAAATGGTGGAAAAAGGCACGGATTTCCCCACGGAGCTTTTTGGCGCTTACACAGGCTTCAAAGCAAAGATCAAACGTGCTAAATCTTGATAAAGGAAACTTAAAAATGAATCAATTAGCAAAGAAAAAAGAAACCGCTTTAGCAGTAGTTGACAACTCTGTGTTTGAGCAAGATGCTCATGATGGTATGGGCAATATTTCTTCGGAAGATGTGGCGTTACCGTTCCTTAAATTGCTTTCCCAACTGTCTCCGGAAATTGAGTCAGTAAAGGGCGCAAAAGCTGGGATGATTTACAACACAGTTTCTGGTGAAGTCTATGATGGCGTTCAAGGCATCAAGGTTATTCCGTGTCATTACGAGCGTAAGTACATCGAGTGGCAACCACGAGGCCAGGGTTCCGGAGCACCGATCGCGGTCCACCCGGCAACCAGCGACATCATGACAAAGACTTTTCGCAAGCCTGGGGAAAGCAAGGACTATCTTGATAATGGCAATTACATTGAAAACAGTGCTCAGCACTACGTGATGATTGTCGGTGACGATGGTACATGCTCACCAGCTTTGCTCGTGTTGAAGTCTACGCAATTGAAGAAGTCGCGTAAGTGGAACAGCATGATGATGACGTTAAAGATGAATGGCAAGAACGGGCCGTTCACTCCACCGTCTTATAGCCATGTCTATCGGCTCACAAGCAGCAAAGAGTCGAATGACAAAGGTACGTGGTACGGTTGGGAAGTAGAACGTGTTGGTCCTGTAGAGGACGCTACAGTTTATCATTCGGCAAAAACGTTTGCATTGTCCGTAAAGCAAGGCGAAGTAAACGTGAAGCATGATCAAGAGGAAGGTGCCAAAGCAACTTCTGATACGCCGTTTTAAATTGAGCCCTGCGAAGCCGCCCCTTGGGGGCGGCTTTGTTGCCTTCATACAGAACCGAGAAAGCCAATGTCGGAAGTAGATATCACACGTTTTAAACAAATTTTTGCAGGCCTAGACATTGCGTACGGCACGTACAAGATTGAGAAGGAGCGGCAAGATGGAAAGCAAAATGGGAAGGCTACCATTGTTCGGCAGCCCCCTACGGATGACCTTTGGATCAAGCATCTCAAAGGCGTTGAGCCCAGCCTCGGGATCATACCGATTCGGGCCGACAACACATGCACCTGGGGTTGTATCGACATTGATATGTACCCCATTGATCACGTATCTATTATCAAGAAAATTAGAAAGCTCGAACTTCCGTTAGTTGCGTTTCGTTCTAAGTCTGGTGGTATGCACGTATTTATGTTTGCTAAAGAGCCAGTGACTGCGGCTTACATGCAAAAGAATTTGAAGTTGTTTGCCGCTTACCTTGGATATTCGGGTTCAGAAATTTTTCCGAAGCAAACAGAGATTTTAGTTGACAGGGGTGACACGGGTAATTTTTTAAACCTGCCTTATTTTGGTGGAGACAATGGCACACGCTATGCGTACAAAGATGACGGCTCTGCGGCCACACTCGAGGAGCTTTACTCCCTTTACGAAACCTATGCCATTACTGAAGAAACCGTCATCAAGGAGCCAAACAACGTTGCGGTTACTCCAGACCTCGTTGATGGTCCTCCGTGCCTACAAGTTCTTTGTTCCCAAGGATTTCCGGAAGGCACACGTAATAATGGACTTTTCAACATCGGAGTTTTTCTCCGTAAAGCTAAGCCGGATACGTGGGAGAACGAACTTATGGTTTATAACCAAAAGTTTATGTCACCCCCGCTTCCGTTAAATGAACTCAACTTAGTTTCTAAACAACTTAAAAAGAAAGAATATGGTTATAAGTGCAAGGATTCGCCGATTAACGGACACTGCAACGCATCGTTATGTAAGACTCGGAAGTTTGGTATCGGTCAATCTAGTGATATGCCAAGTATCTCGGCCCTCTCTAAGTATGCTTCTGATCCCCCGCTTTGGTTTGTTGATGTGGATGGGCATCGCTTGGAACTTACGACAGAGGAACTCCAACAACAGATTAAGTTTCAAGCTGTTTGTATGAACAAGGTCAACGTTATGCCGCCGACGTTGAAGAAACAGGAATGGGAGGGTGTGCTCAATGGTCTACTTAAGCAAATGGTTGAGACGCAGGCAATTACGGAAGCGCCTGAGGATACTTCCAGCGACGGGCGATTCTATGATCTTTTGGAAGAGTTTTGCACTCACCTCCAGACTGCCATGGATCGCGAAGAAATTCTTATGGGCCGTCCATGGACGAATGAGGAAGAAAAATTAACTTACTTCCGAATCAAAGACCTTGAGAACTTCTTGGGCCGAAATAAGTTTGTCATGAGCACGGTCAAGATTGCACAGCGTTTGCGCAATTTGAATGGCAGTCCATACTCCACCACAGTTAAGAACAGGACCGTACGAACATGGCGCATCCCTGCTTACGAAAAACAGGACGCCCCGTTTGATGCAACCTTGCCTAACTCGGGGTCACCATTTTGAGCGTCACAAAAGTATTTGGACCCCCAGGAACGGGAAAGACTACGTATTTGTTAAACGTTGTTGATAACCTTTTACAAAATGGTACACCCGCTCCCTTGATTGGATACTTTGCATTTACCAGAAAGGCAGCACATGAGGCCAAAGAAAGAGCCTACGCTCGCTTTCAGCAACTCGACTTTAAACAAGATCTCGTCAACTTTAGGACGTTGCATAGCCTTGCTTATGCGCGACTGGGCATCCAAGCTGCCCGCATCGCAACGCCGGAGAACTTTAAGGATTTTGCGGCTTTGGCCAAAATTAATCTCAGCATCGATCGAGGAGACGAGTCGTGGGAAGTTCGCGCTGATCATCCAATTCTCAATGTCATCAACCTTGCCCGACTTAAAGGATCTGACCTTAGAACCGAATACAACCGAAGTCAGTTAAAGATTGGGTGGCAACACTTTTATTACGTGTATCACATGTATCGCAATTACATGAACGATAAGGGCCTGCTTGACTTCACGGACCTGCTGGAGATGTTTGCCGATGCCGACGACACTTATTATCCAAACCTCGAGGTTGCTATCATAGACGAGGCTCAGGATTTGAGCCCGCTACAGTGGAAAATTGCCGACAGGCTTATAAAAAGAGCCACTAAGGCATATATTGCCGGTGACGATGATCAGGCTATCTTTGGCTGGGCGGGGGCGGATGTCCGGTCATTGCTCACATATCCAGGGGAACAGGTTATTTTAAACCAGTCCTATCGGATCCCAAGGGTTGTCCATGAGTACAGCAACCGGATTATTAGTCGGGTGAAATACCGCGTACCCAAGGATTGGAACTCTAGGCCAGAGGAGGGGGAGCTTCACTTCTATCAACGCTACAGCGACGTCAGCCTGGTTGAAGGCACCTGGCTGATACTTGCCCCAACAAACTACGTTTTAAATGACGTGCATGGTTACTTAAAGGACATGGGCATTTTGTTTGAGCGTAATGGTATACGTTCAATTGGCGAGGGAACGATTGAAGCTGTGTATGCGTGGGAGAATTTACGCAAGGGAAAATCAATTGGGACCCGAGAAATAAAAGCACTGTACACGTACCTTGGATCAGATGGCATTGCTCGAGGATTTAGAAGATTTCTTGGGGAGCCGGATAACTTTTACGATATGGCAAGACTTAAGGAAGAGGGCGGTCTTGTGGCGCAAGACAAACCTTGGTACGAAGCTCTTACCAAACTATCTGACGCTAATCGAGTTTACATCCGGGCCGCACTACGTCGGAAGCAATCCCTACGAGGCACGCCACGTATACGACTGTCCACGATCCACGGAGCAAAAGGTGGTGAAGCGGATCACGTATTGTTGCTCACGGACCTTTCCTCTCAATTCACCCGAGAGCAAGAAGTAAACCCGGACGATATCAATCGCTTGTACTACGTAGGGCTTACCCGAACAAGGAAATCCCTACATATCGTTTACCCTCAGGACCAATATAAGGCTTTCCGGCTATGACAATTTCGTTGTTTCCTCAACTTAAGACGGAGTGGATAGCACCGGAGGTGTTTCCGGATTTGTCCTCCGCCGATGCAATTGCAATTGACTTAGAAACATGCGACCCAGGAATGAAAACGAGCGGCCCTGGATGGCCGACAAAGAATGGTTACATAGTTGGCTTTGCTTTAGCCGTAGATGGTTGGAAGGGCTACTTCCCGATCCGCCACGGTGGCGGGGGCAACCTCGACGAGAAGAGAGTCCGCAAGTTTGTCCAAACTGTTTTGGACTTACCTTGCGACAAGATTTTCTTCAACGCGGCCTACGACGTGGGCTGGCTGAAGGCCGAGGGCTTTACGATCAACGGGCGCATTATCGATGCGATGATTGCAGCGGCACTTATCGACGAGAATCGATTTAGTTACAGCTTGAATGCTTTGGGCTTTGATTACCTGCAGGAGACCAAGTCAGAGCAGGGCCTGCGGGAGGCCGCCAAAGAGTTTAGCGTGGACCCTAAGAGTGAGCTTTACAAGCTCCCTGCCTTGTACGTTGGCGAGTACGCAGAGCAAGACGCCGCACTGACGCTCAAGCTTTGGCAGTTTTTTAAGATAGAAATAATTAAGCAAGAGTTGACCGCAGTATTCGAGCTTGAGACGGAACTCTGTCCCCATTTAATTGAGATGACTTTTCGTGGCGTTCGGATTGACCAGGACCGGGGCGAAAAGACAAAAAAATTGTTTAGGACCCGTGAAAAAGAGGCTCTGGCTCAGATTAAGAGCCTCTCCGGAATTCAAGTAGATATTTGGGCCGCCGCTAGCATTGCCAAGGCTTTTGACAAATTAAATATTAAGTACCCTCAAACGGAAAAGGGCACCCCTTCCTTCACCAAAGGTTTTTTGCTTTTCCATTCGCACCCAATTGCCCGAGCCATTGTAAATGCGAGGGAGTACAACAAGGCCAACGGCACGTTTATTGATACGCTTTTAAATCACTCTCAGTACGATGGGCGCATTCATGGGCACATCAATCAGCTTCGCTCCGACGATGGAGGCACCGTATCGGGGCGCCTGTCCATGGCCAATCCCAATCTACAGCAGATCCCAGCCCGCCACATGGAGATCGGCCCTGCGATCAGAAGCCTCTTTTTGCCGGAGCAAGACGAAATATGGGCCTCCCTCGATTTCTCCCAACAGGAACCACGGCTCGCTGTCCATTATGCCAAATTACTGGAATTGAGCGGTGCGGAAAAGGCCGCTGAAGCTTACCTCACTAACCCCGATACCGACTTTCATCAAACTGTGGCAGACATGGCGGGCATTGGTCGTAAGCAAGCTAAGACAATTGGTCTAGGGCTCCTCTACGGCATGGGTAAGGCTAAGATGGCTGTTGAATTGGACTTGTCCACAGAAGAGGCTGGCGAACTTATTGGCAAGTTTCACGAGCTTGTGCCTTTTATGCGGGGCTTGGTTTATTCAGTTCAACAGCGAGTCGATCACCCCGCCTCAAACGGGTCTATTAGAACCTTGCTCGGGCGCCGATGCCGCTTTAATTTGTGGGAGCCAATGGAGTTTGGCCTGCATAAAGCATTGCCCCGAGAGCAGGCCGTCTTGGAATACGGACAACGGCTCAAGCGAGCTTACACCTATAAGGGCCTAAACCGCCTGATTCAAGGCTCTGCCGCCGACCAGACCAAGAAGGCCATACTGGCTTGCATTCATGGCGGCAAGCTGCCCCTTCTACAGCTTCATGACGAGCTTTGCTTGTCCGTGGCCTCAACGGAGGAAGCAAAGAAATTTGCCCAAATAATGCAAGATTGCGTTAAATTAGAGGTGCCTTCCAAGGTGGACGTGGAGTGCGGGCCATCTTGGGGCGAGGCAGCTTGAGCTCCTTCTTCTCTTGCTGTTGCTTCTTCAAGCTTTGGGGCGGCCTTGCGCCGCCCCCTTTTTGTGCTAGTATCCTGTAAATACAGGAGAACACATGACTGACGCAGCCAAATGGAAATCCGTAATGCTCCGAGTAGATGCCTACGATCTACTTAAGCAGATAGCCGCTCGCGATCGCCGTTCGATCGCTAGCATCCTCACTGAACTTGTTGAAAAAGAATGGGAGTGGCACTTTGAAGCTAAGAAGCAAAGACCCCAGCATGAACTCGTCAAAGACCCAGAACGACGAACCAATAATCCCGGACCACGGAACCCGTTCCTCATCCGAAAGTAAGATCTTAGAGTGGATTGATGAAACGTTTGACGTCGTTGTTTACCCGACTGGGTTTGAGGATTGCATTGTGGGGGTGGGAGAACGATTTGGGGGCCCGCCGGTGGCCGTATTGGATCTTGAAAAGATGCTTACTCAACTGGAAAAAGACGGAATGACAAGGGACGAGGCAATAGAGTATTTTGAATTTAACATTTTAGGCGCACACATTGGGGATCAAAACCCCGTATACATGCATGTGCCAGACTTTAAACTTTCTTAGGGTTAGTTATGTACGAAGATTATTCCGAAGCAATAATTCGCATCCAGCAATTACACGGCCAGTTAGGGAAAGAGATGCGAGAAAAAAACTTTGTTGCAGCGCGAAATACTGCTCGAAAGATTGCAGTTGACGCAATGTTAATAGGCATTTGGTGCAGGGAGTTTGTTGAAAAT
>Ga0247844_1006111_pt1 | contig 14665 bp, 10 predicted proteins | sample LaCtaG_FD_192421 | JGI IMG/M metagenome (GOLD analysis project Ga0247844, IMG submission 192421) | Freshwater microbial communities from meromictic Lake La Cruz, Castile-La Mancha, Spain - LaCruzMarch201714.5m_1 | ecosystem: Environmental > Aquatic > Freshwater > Lake | place: Spain: Castile-La... | reverse complement strand
CGCGCAAAACCAGAGTACAGGTACTGCCCGATGGTGCGCTTGTCGTCTGGTGCCCAATGCAGCGGTTTCAAGTCGTCCCTTGCGGTGAATGCACACGGCTTCAAGGGCAAGAATCCCTGGCTGATAACCACGTCGGAACCAGCGGACTCTTCAACAAAATGTCGCGCCATTTGCGTATGGATGATCTCCGCAATAGGCTTTCCGTAGTTGGCGAGAACGTTGTGCAGTTCCTCATCGTCTTTGAGATACGACTGGAAGTGTGTGACCGCCTGACCAGCCAACCCATAAATGAAGTCCGCGTGATCATCGTATGAAACATCGTCGTAGTTGATCAACTCACGAACGATGTAATCTTCGGCTCTGGCCTCTTCCACAACCGCCGCCTGACCATAGGTAAGCACCTTATTGGACTGCAGGCCGTGTGACTCCAACGTATTGGAAAGCGGTTGGTAGTTCAGACGGGAAATGTCGAGTACGAAGTCGGTATAGCCACTCGTAACCAACCCTTTGGGAACGATTGATATCCGGGGAATGTCTATCGTGTGCTGAATATAAGCATTGACGGCCACTCTCACGACTTCAGCTACCGCCACTGCATCATTGAATTTGGTTTCTACCAACTCGACCTGAGTGCCGGGTGCAGTCGGCACCAACCTTTGTTGAACTAGTTCTGTGATCCTTTGTTGAACGCTCTCTTGAATAAGCGATGCACTTGTCGGAGCAATTGAAACGCCTTCGCGGTAACGCCCAACTTCGGCGATGACTTCCATTGCAGCGATGGCAATTTGCCTATCTTCACCCGTATGAAAGACTGGGGACGGCTGTGGTGAACGTGGAGTCGCTGAAACAGCGGATGCTGACGCCGAGACTGCTGACCCTGACGCGGTGTTAGCAGTGCCTGACAATTGACCGTGCGCGCCAACGCCGATTGTCTGCGCCAATCCAAGTACAACGGACAGAGTCGATGGCACTGAATAGCTAGTCAGTCTGTTGCCTTCAGAGTCTGTTGGGTCTAGATGAAGTTGCTTCAAACGAATTGGTGAATCGCCTCGGTTGGCTTCTGCAATAACTTCCTGAAACTTGTCATGCGCAATGATGTTCAAGCGGTCGACGACTTCGACTCCAGTCTTGCGTCCATAAGGCAGACGCAAACCGCGTCCGATGGACTGCTCAATCAAAGTGCGTGCATTGGCGGCCCGCAATGGAACGATGGTGTACAAATTCGTAACGTCCCAGCCTTCTTTAAGCATGTTGACGTGAATCACGATTTCAGTCGGCTCGTCATAGCTTTCAACGGCAAGCAATCGTCTAATCATTTCCTCTTCTTCAGCACCCGTCCGGCTCGAATCGACCTGTATCACCTTGCCTTTGTAGTTACCTCCAAAGAAGCCCGCGCTTTCAATCTGTGCGAGCAGTTGCCCCGCATGCGTGGTATCGCGGGCAATGATGAGCATAAACGGTTTGACTGGCTTTTGTCCGGTTTGCGCGGCATAGGTGAGTAGGTGCACCTTGGTCTCTTCATGGACGCGCACGCCATCTTTTAACTTGATAACCTCAATCTGCTCCGCACTGTGATCAGCCGGATTGAAATTCTGCTGGGTTACAACCGCCGGCTCTTTTACAAACCCGTCTTCAATAGCGCGCGCCAATGGGTAGTCCATGACCACGTTCTTGAAGGGCACTGTCTTACCACCAGTTCCCTCTGTAAATGGTGTTGCGGTAACTTCAAGACCAAGCAGAGGTTTCAGTTCATTCAAAGCTCGGATGCCAGCGCCTGCCCGGTAGCGATGTGACTCATCCATGATGAGAACCAAGTCCGGCAAGCAAGCAAGATAGTCAAAGTAGCTTTGTCCCAAGTATTCCGAGAGTCGCTTGATCTTTGGAGCTTTGCCACCGCGCACTTCGGAATTAATCTTGGAGATGTTGAAGATGTTGACCTGTACTGGTGAGTCAGTTGCTTGGCTTACCAAATCACCACGTTGCTCGTAGGTTTCCCCCGTAATGACTTCTGGCACCACGGTTGCAAATTCCGCTATTCCCTTAAACACGTACTTAGATGTGTTGGGCGTAAAGTCCCGAATCAGTTTGTCGTAGATCGTGAGGTTCGGGGCTAGAACGAAGAAATGCCTATACCCATACGCTGCATACAGATAGCTAATGAATGCGCCCATCAGCCTAGTCTTGCCAACGCCCGTCGCAAGCGCAAAGCACATGGATGGAAATTCACGTTCAAAGTCAGTCAGCGTTGGAAACTGGCCTGCAAGTGCCGTCTGCATTGCTTTGATTTCGTCTGGTGAACGAGCGTGAGAATCACGCAAAGCAGGCACTGACTCCAGTGCGTTGTGCAGAATGTTGAGGCTATCAGTTTGTGGTTGACGCAGGCTCAGTCGGCCAGCAATTGAACGAGCTACTTTTTCGTACCCGCTGTCTTTTTGAATGAAGTTCTGACTCATGGCTTCACCTCCGCACTGTCGGGTAAAACCTTGGCAGTTGAATCAAACAAACCAACTTGTGCCGTCTGAACTGATCTCGCGGATGTTGCGCGTTTAATTGGCGCTAACTCTGCGGCAGACTGCTGTTGCATGGGTAAGTTATCTACGTTCAAACTGTAGTCGTCATGGCCCCATTCGCATTTAGTCAGTACCATCTTAGGAATCTTCTTGAGAGTGAGGTTAGGGTAACGATTGGCATCCCCCTTGAAGGCGCTGCAACACACCAGTAGACTTCTTTCACCACCCACGTCATCGCTCAATGCCTGCAATTGATCTGAATTCAGCGACTGCGTTGTCACGTAAATGAAATCAGTTTCAGTACTCTGTCCATGCTCCCAAAAGTGAACATCAGACGGTGAATACGCAAAGCCCTCAAGCTTACATATCGCCGCCGCGAGCATCTCACCGTTGTATTCCTTGTTGACGATCCAATTTCCCCAACGGTCTTTTTCCAAAAGACTTGGAGCAAGTGAAAAATATCGGAATCCACCCCCACCACGCCAACCTGCAACCTCCGTTACCCCTCCTATATCTGTGCCGTCAATGACCTTCTTCATCCTAGGGATGATGTAAGAATGGCAGTGCTCTCCAAGTTCGATCATGATCCATCGTCGCCCCATTTTGTGAGCCACAGCACCAGTGGTTCCAGAACCTGCAAACGAATCAAGAACAATATCACCAGGATTAGTGGCAATTGTGATGACCTGATTTAATAACCGTTCAGGCTTAGGGGTATCAAACGGGGAGTCGCCAGGAAATAAAGCTTGAATCTCTCTCTTTGCCTCTTGTGAATGCCCAACTTCTGAATGCGACCACCATGTTCTAGGCACCAGTCCCTCTTGTACCTCGCTAAGAAACAGTTTTACCGCAGGATTGTTGTCGCCTTTCTCCCCAAACAAGATTCGGCCTTCATCCACCATTTTCCAAAACTGCTCTTCAATCATCCGCCAATGGCTGCCCTTTGGCGGGCTAACTTGCCTACCCGACGGTGTACTTATTGTGTACATGAGCCCTTCATGTCGCTCTCCAGCCGCAAAAATAGGGCCTAGGCGCCAAGGTCCACGAGGGTCGTTATCTGGATTTTTGTATTTGCTTGAACTTTCTTCCCCACGTGGTAAAAGATTGCGGACCTTTTTCCAATCTTGCCCCATAGGCGAATAAAGCAGGATGTAGTTGTGGGCTGGCGATATAGCTGCAGCATTACTTCGCCCATAAAAGTTTTCCCAGACCATTGATGAGACAAAAGCAGATCGCCCGAATATCTCATCACATAGCACTTTCAAATAGTGCCCCTCGTTATCGTCAATTGCTATCCACAACGATCCGTCAGGTGATAACAATCGCTTAATTATCTCCAACCGATCTCGAATTAGGCCTAACCAGATAGAGTGTTCCACTCCATCTTCATAGTGTTCAAATGCGCTTCCTGTGTTGTAGGGTGGGTCAATAAATACGCACTTAACTTTCCCTAAAAATTCTTGCTCTAACGCCTTGAGCGCCAGCAAGTTATCACCAAAAATCAGGCGGTTATCAAAAATGTCCGTTTCGCTTACCCGATGCCTGGCGTGGTAGCTTCTACTCGGATCATCTAGCAATATGCGTGGCTCCAGCTTTGGACGCGCATCTTTTCCGATCCACGTAAGTTCTAGCTTTTGATTTCTTGCCATATTAGGTCTCTAAACAGTTCCAAGTGCCGCACCAATGGTGTGAAGCCATTGCCGTATTTCATTTGACGCATCTGCCTGCGTCAGCAAATCTGGTGTCATTTGTCTGGCGATTTCATTATTTAGGTGTTTTTTTGCGGTCGACGTTTTCAACTTTTTCTTTTCTGCAGTGAGTTCTGACCACAGTTGTGTCCCGCCGGCCGCGGTATGTGTTGCTTCTGCCCATAGCATGGGTACGTCATCAAAATCAGCACCAGTGCCTGAGTATCCAGGCACTGCATTCCTTAGTAGGTCAATATGCAAATAATTTTCAAGTTCGCGCTTGGATGTAACCCAAGCGGTACAGCCGCGATCAGCCCAAGCGGTAAGCTGAGCTTGATATTTTGGGTGCTGGGGTGGGGGATTGTCTCTATCGGTAAGGTAAAACTCTGGACGATTCAATCCCTTTAGCCGGTTTACCCACAATTCAAGACTGCTTCCACCAAGAGGTACAAACACAAGTTCTCCAGAAGCTTCTTTCGCATCCAAATCCGGATAAGTGGCATCAGTTTGCGCAAGCATTGAAGATATGTTCTTTAGAAAGCTTATGTCGTGCTTCCCTTCGATGCCAACAAAGACTTTTACATCATGGTCTGGTAGAACGCCAAGCGTTTCGATAATCTTTTGAAGACACGCATCGTTGTCAAATCCATCTTCAATTACAGGCTCCCCGTTTACCTTCCCAATCAGACGTAGCGAACTCTGATCAACCCTGCGTGCAAGCGTCGGAGTGTGAGTGGTCAAAAAGACTTGGCACCCCCCCTGCTCTACGAGTTGTTCAAATGCATCAAGAAGCATTAACTGATGATTTGGGTGCTGGCTTGTCTCGGGTTCTTCAACTGCGTAAATGACACCTCTTTCCTGATTTGAAGCACCCTCCTCAGCCTTTGCTCGAAAGAAATTGAGAAGAATAAGGCGACGGGTTCCGCTGCCACGTTTATTGATGGGAATGTCATCTTCACCAGTTAGCGATACGTTGAATAATGATTCCCAAGATTTGTTCTTTACTGTCGGGTGAAGTTGATTTGCCAAATCCGGACTCATTTCCCGGATTTTGTTTACAGTCCTAGCAGCTACGCTCTCTAGTTCGGTTTGAATGTCGTTCAAGACATTTCCCAGTTCGGCAGCACGTCGACTTATTGCCTCCTTTATCGCTGCTTTAAGTGGGTCTTGAGCCTCTGCATCTTGATCGGTACTTGCTCGATCAGATTTAAAGAGTGCATACAGTGGCATTTGACGTGAAAGCTGATCGTATGCGTCCTTCGCGGATTCCTTCTTCAATGAAATCTCTCGCTCAGTAAGCTGGAAATCGTCAGATGCTTCCCATATCGCTTTCCGCATAGGGGCCTTGGCAGTCTGATTTACGGCATCAAGGTTCACGCCGCGTTGTTGTGCCTTGGCCCTCAGTTCAGTTAACTTCAATGAAAGAAGATCGTCGATGCCTGTGCTAGCGGGATGCATTGCCTTTGCAAAAACGCCACTGGCTTTCCCCTTGGCTGCAGTGCAGTCATATGTTTTGATTATTTCCAATTTTCCGTCTGCACGGACCAGATACTCAGACTCAAGCGTTGTGCTGTGCTGCTCATCAATTACGATTGAAGTCGGAAGTTCATCGAATACACAGGCTATCTTCACTTCAGAGTCAGCCGTTCGTACACAACAATCTTCACGCTCTATGAGTGCTTCATTAAAAAATATATCGAGCGCATCGAAGATGGAGGATTTGCCTGCGTCATTGCGCCCAACAAGTACCGTAAGTGCATCCATTCTGATGCATGTTTCCTCAGCGTAACCACGAAAATTAGTTAGCTTTAGCTCAACAAGCTTCATTCAGACGCTCCCGGAAATTTGTTTGGGCTTCGTGCCACTGACTTCATCCAATTCACCCAGACTTAAGCCCTCAATTTCTTGCAGGGACTTTCCCGCAATGCCTTGCAGGTCTCCGTACATTCCAACGGTAGCACCCATAACACGCTCAATCTGCTCTTCGCGCTTGGCCCATTGCTTCATGATCACCTTTCGTTCCTTGTCGAGGTCCTCTTGCATTGACGAGAACGCTTCAACAATCGCTTCTACCCGGTGACGAAAGCGAGGCCCCGTTAGATATTGGTAAACCATCTCCGTTTTAGTTTGCTGACCTTCTGACACTGCACGCACCATATTCACTTGGAGCAATGTGTGTCTCAAGACTGTTGCTACCGGCAATGCTGCGCGCGGGCTTGTAATCCATATTCCATCGACCACATCGAAAGATTCGACACCCTTTGGAAGTGCCTGACTGACAAGCACGGCAACCTCAGCCTTTGCAGTGCGTTGGTCTTCACGCAACTTGACTAGCCAACCATCACTCCAGTTCCTGGTGCGCTTTGATTCCCAAAGAATGGTTCCACACGGTTGCCCGCCTTGGTTTGTGACACGTTGGAGCGCATCACCACCGAACTCTCCTTTAGGTACAGGCTCGATAGTGTCGAATGGAAATTTGGCACGGAGCGTATTTTCGAGTTCGAGTTCCTGCACCTCGCCTTGCAATTGCTGCGAACCTTGTTCTGCCTTCTGCTTTAACTCCTCAATTTTTTGCTGCATGGATGCAATGGTCTGATCCTTCTCCATGACCTTAAGCTTCATGCCATCCTCGGCTTCGCGCTTTGCAACATTGCGAACTTCGGTCAAGCCATCTTGCACGCGCTTTTCAACGGTCAGTTCCAACTCGCGCTTCGCATCGTCTAGTTCACGCTGCTTCTTGATGAGTTCGGCTTGGGCTTTTTGCGCTTCCGCAAGCTTCTCGTCACGAATTTTCAAGACTTCCTGCAGGTCAACGAGTTCGCGGTTCTTGCCCTCCAGTTCAGCAGCGGCAGCAGACTTTGCCTTCTTTGCTTCTTCAGCAGCTACGCGCACACGCTCTGATTTCAACTGGTTTGCAACCTGCTCAGAAACTTGCTCTTCAAGGTTCTTACTTGCTTCGGCAACTCGCTTTTCTTTCTCACGAATGCTGTTTTCCCGAGTAGCGACTTCTTGCTCCTTGGTAGCAAGCCTTTGTTCAAAGTCTTTACGCGTAGCTGCCAGCAATGGCGCAGCAAGCGACTCAGTGAGTCGAATTTCTGTCTTGCAATTGGGACACGTAATAGTCGGTTCTGTCATGTCAACTCCCATTCGCATGCCAGCACAGTGCTGACACTGATTTCTTGTTTTAACTGTCGCTCAAGCTCGTCAATCAGGCTGTCACGTTTACGTTGAATTTCGTCCTGGCGGTCGAACAGTTCGCGGCGCTTCTTATCACGTTGTCCCTCAAGATCACGCTGCTCTTTTTGCGCAGCCAACTTGTCAGATAGCGTCGCGGCGCCCTTGCTCTTAGTACGGGCTTCTTTGATTCGGCTGTCGAGTTCTTTAATGGACCGCTCTAAGCCGACCTTGAGGTCGTCAGCCCAAGAGTCCAACTTTTCCGACTCTTGCGTGAATGCTCCCAAATTGCGGGTCTCAAGGTCTGCAACGATTGCTGACTTCTGCCGGTCAATTTCCACCTCAATCGGCGCTCGATCAGCAGGCGGAAATTCAATTGCCTGCTGAGCCGCTACAGATGTTGAGGTGCTGCACGGTAGATGAAGTAATCGCTCAGTCACATCTTGGTCATAGGTGTTCCCGTCTACGTCAATCGCTGCCAACAGAAGATGCTCTTCCATTGCACCCAATGATCGGATTTGTAAGGACTGAACCTCCAGCCAGCCACTTCGTTGGCGCAGAGATTCGACTACAGAAACCTTCACGCCATATGCTGCGTAATCCAACAATATCTTGGAAGCTGTCAGTGGCCGCTGCTTGGCGTGCTGTAGCAATGCTTGGGCAAGTGGATGCCCTAATCGGTAGATGTGTGCATCATCCGACCGCCTTGGTAACTCATACTTTCCCGCCGACAAGGCTGAATTTTCCAAATAAGGCGGTACTGAGTTCAGGAGAAAACTTGTGTCGTCGTCAGCAAACTCTGCGTAATCATCTAACGCTCCACGGGTGAAGCGCATCAAAAGGCGTTCTAGTTTGCCAAGTGTTGCCTTTGCATCTTGACTCCGGAGCCGCAGCCGCTCTTGTACGTCTTCGTCGAAATTCTCTAACAGTGACTTGCGCGCCTTGAGCATGGCGTCGCTGATTTCACCAGCCATATCAAGCTGAAGTTGTTCAAATGCAGAGTGAATGGCGGCTGGCTGCCTGCAAGTTTGGTAAATTTCTGCAATGCGACGCTCGAAGTCCACACCCGACTCGACCGCACCCAAGACTTCATCACTGGCACCAAACACGCCTTCAAACAGTTTGAACTTGGAGTCCAACAGTTCATATACACGCTTGTCGGCTTCATTCTCACGGTTCAGAAAGTTGACCACCACCACGTCATGTTTCTGACCATAGCGGTGGCAACGACCGATGCGCTGCTCGATGCGTTGCGGGTTCCATGGCAAGTCATAGTTGATGACCATAGAGCAGAACTGGAGGTTGATGCCTTCAGCGCCAGCCTCCGTGGCAATCATGATCGAACCGTCAGAGCCGTTGAATTCTCGGAAGTGTTCTACCAATGCTGCGCGTGTGTCAGCACTGCGCGAGCCGGTTACTCGGTCTGTGCCTTCATGGCGTTTGATCCAGTCGGCATAGATGCGCTTGGATGCATCGTCGTTGTTGGTTCCGTTGAATAGAACAACGCCTTTGCCATAGGGAGTTTTCGCCAACAAGTTCATCAAATAGTCTTGCGTGCGGCGAGACTCTGTGAAGATGATGGCTTTCTTTGCTGCACCCAACTCGTCCAACTTGGCAAAAGCGACCTTCAATGCCTGCAGCAGTGCAGTGCCTTTGGAGTTCTCCGAGATGGATACAGCCAAATTTCTGAATGACTCTAGATCAGCAATTTCTTGCTTGATGGCTTCGACTTGTTCTATGGTGCGGGCTTTATCTTCATCTGCAGGCGGCGGCTCAATTTCGTCCGCCAGTTCGTCCAATGCCTCGAAGTCTGCATCCAGTTCATCGACCAGCGTGTCGCCCGTATCAAGCGTAGATGCCTTTTCAGCCAATGTCTTCTTAAGCCGATTGGTCAGCGTTTCCAACGCCCCTGCGATGGCAAACGTACTGGATGCCAAAAGCTTGCGCAACACCAGCGTGATCAGTTGCCGCTGACTGTTGGGCAGGGCATGCAGTGCTTCACGCTCTAGGTACTCTGAGACTTGGTTGTACAACGCAGTTTCTTCCGCACCTGGGGTGAACTCTCTGAGCAGCGGAATGCGCTTGGTGTACTTTACGTAGGCTTCTACTTGGCGGCGCAAAGTGCGCTTGCAAATAGGGGCAATACGGTTCTTTAGAGCATCAAAGCTTTCTGCATTCTTGAGTGCTGCGAACTGGCTCTTAAAACTGTCCAGGTCACCGAAGACACGTTCGTCGATAAAACTCACTAAGCCATAGAGTTCCAGCAGCGAGTTTTGTAGAGGCGTGGCCGTCAGCAGTACTTTCTGCGGCTGCGCAAGAGCCTCCAATAAAGTTCGTGCAGTCTTGTTCTCTGGCTTGTAAACGTTACGCAAGCGATGCGCTTCGTCAATAACCACCAAGTCCCACGGGACTGCTTTTACTTCAGCAGACCGACGCGCGGCAAACTGGTAAGAGCAAATAATGATGCCCGCATGATTGAACGGATTGATTGCTCCGTCTTTCACGGCCTGACGGAATGACTTGGCCTCAAGAATGGAAGCCGATAAACCAAATTTGTCGGCCAGCTCCTGATGCCACTGCTTGCGCAAATTTGCCGGAGTCACGATCAAGATGCGGCGTTTGCGTTCTGCCCATCGCTGTGCAATCAATAGCCCGGCTTCGATGGTCTTACCCAAGCCAACTTCGTCTGCAAGGATGACTCCCTTGGACAACGGGTTGCTCGTGGCAAACATCGCCGCGTCGATTTGATGGGGATTCAGGTCAACTTGCGCGTCAAGCAACGCACCCGCCATCGCTTCCATGGAACTGGATGCGGCACGCCTTGTCAGTTGGTGCGCAAAAAAGGCCAATTGATGCGGGCTATAGCTCACAGAATTAACCCTATGCCTGTCTCTACAACAGTCAGTAGTTGCTGCCGTAGTTTGGCGAAAACTGTCACAAAATCCCCTGAATAATTGTCTGTCGAGTTTCCGACGCCCGATGCTCTATTGGCATGTTGGGAGCTGCTGAGGTTAACTGAAAAAATCAATGGTTCGGCTGTTCGTCACCTGGCAAGACGGGCGCGTTTGGAACTAAGTTCATAAACCGATCAAAGTCGTTTCGGTTGCCTTTGGCAGCCTCAAGCTTGAGATAGTCCAATGTCATGACCGAAGCCATCTTTTCAGACACGGCTGCAGCGATGAACTGGTTTACTGAAATCTCATCGCGTTCGGCCAGTTCCCGTATTTTTTGATGGACGGAATTGGGAAGTCGAACTGTCAATGCGGTCATGATTTACTCCTGAGCAAAGTCAAAAATTCTGCCGGTGTGATGGCATTCACCTTCAGTTCCGGGGCACGCTTAAAGTCTTTTACGTTATGCGTCACGATGTACTGGCTACCAGATGCCACTGCGCACTCCAAAACCATATCGTCGTCTGGGTCACGCAGGAACGGACGCCACAAAAAATGCACGTCTTGTAAGTGCGCGATCGAAGCCAAGTAACGCAAAAATCCAGTGGCGGCTTCGGCACTTGCTCCCGGCGGCAAATGCTCCGGTCTGGTTATCACCGATTGCCACTCTGTGTACAGGGCAACCGTCAACGCAATCTCAAACTGGCTGCTTGGCAGCATCGAGACCAAGCGAAAGCTCGCCCCGTTTCGTGATCGCGAGGCAGCTACCAAGACCGAAGTATCCAGAATGACTCGCAAGTGGTTATGCCGGTATGTTTAGTTACACATATGTAACCAAATTCTACTCTTTTCAGTTGGCGATGCAAGTTGAGTAGAAATGGGCTAAAAATGCTCAAAAATTAAGCAAATGGACCATTTGCTGGCTTTCGTCCATCCGACCGAAATGGGGGGCCGTATTGGGCCTAAACAGGGCCGTTTAGGGGGTAATTTTGGCCGCTTTTGCCCCTAAAAATGACAATTTATCGGAAATTGATCACTTTTAACCATGATACTGTTTTTATTAACAGTAAAGTGCGGTAAAATAGAGAAAACGGCGAACTGGTCGAAATTCAATCAAGTCTGTCAAATCGGTCCAACCGACTGTTTTTGCCGCCACCAGCGTTCTGCCAGTGGCTATGCCCAGTCCATCGGATAGGCGCATATTTCAATCCCCAAGCTGACTGAATCCTAGCCTTCTGGCAGGTCATCACCGACCATGTTAGGGCTGAAAAGTCAGCCTCCAACCCACGAGAAGACTATGCCAAACGCATTGCCAAAAAGCGGCAAGGCCGCCGCATGTCAGACCCAGAACTTGGGAACGTTTGAACGCGCTGCAGACCCATGCATCGAACAGTTCGTTGCCACCCATGTGGCGATGTTCTTGAAAGAAATTGGATTGAAGTTGCCCCTGATTTTTCAGGGCATTGATTTTCAGAACGCAGCGCGTCAGATCGAGAAGTTTTTTGAATCCGATAGTGAAGCGTTCTGGAGGCTACCCGGCCAGCCCGAGTTGCCGCACATTCGGCCTGACGACGACTGGCTCAAGCCGCCCGTCGACCCGACTGATTTCGCCGATCTGCTTGACAGGGTTCAAGTGCCCAAAATTGAGCCTAGCCGGGTTGAACGAAACCTAATTTGGCTGGGTGACTTGTTGCACCTAAGCCAGGTCGAACGCAAGCTGCTGCTTTGGGCGTATCTGGTCTCTCAACAGAGACCAAACCAGCTTCTAACCTCGATGCGCAGTCTGCCGGTGTCTGATAAGCAAAGTGCCTATGAGATGCTGGCTGTGCTTCTGGATGAGCCAGACGAAGAAATTGCTGACTGTTTTGCCATCCCACATCGTCTGAGCGCAATGGGATTGATGGAAGGTCCATGGCGTGGAAGTGGGCGTGCTGGAAATCTTGCGCAGTACGTCCTTGGAACTGATGCCTTACTGGAAATTCTGGAGACGCCCCATCGGTCAAAGAGAGCCTTGCTTCACTGTCTCTCCGCCCCTGACCTGCACTATGACAACGAGTTCGACTACGACGATGACCCGTCTGTTTGTCGTGAACGGTATCCCGGTGGAGTTGGCGTAGCAATTGAGGCAACGATATTGGATGAGCCATTGAGTGCGGCCCACATCGAATCGTTGGTCTGGTGGTGGACTGGAATGCCGGTAGAAACTGGTGTCTGCGCACCGCTGAAAGGTCTGCTGGACTACTACTCAGTTCATCAAGCCATCCGCAACTATACGCAGACGCAAGCACTGCGCAATCGGTCAATTACAGAAGTAGGCGCATTGCACGCCCTTTACACAGCGGCGCTATAGCGCACGCCTAGCAAGTTCGCAGCCCGAAACGCTGCACTAATCACGCCAGATGTTCAACGGCATCCGAAGAAGTTGCGGATACATGCGCACGTCTGGAACTTTCAAAAGAAGGGTAACACCATGAATACAGAATCAAACCGATCTGAAACAAAACCATCAACGCCAACGGTGGTCATCTACTCCAACGCTGCACGGTTCGCATTGGGTCAAATTGTTGCCACACCGGGTGCAATTCGCTTGCTGGAAAAGACTGGTTTCAGCACAGCCGCCATGATCAATCGGCACATGCACGGAGATTGGGGCGATTGCTGCAAAGAAGATGCTGAACAAAACGAATTCGCTGTTACCAATAGCGAGCGCGTTTTCAGCGTTTACAGACTTGTCGATGCTTCACGATTGGCGGCAACGCCCGTGCACAAGCGCAGCGACTTGCCAACGATTTGGACGATCACAGAGTGGGACCGCTCCGTTACGACGTTGCTTCTTCCCTCCGAGTATTGATATGGCGACAGCGAAGTCAAGAACTCCGGCAGCGGCGTATCGGTTTCAACGTCATCATCCTGCTCTTATTCCTGGAAGCTGTCTGGTGACCAAGCAGAAACGCGAAGAGCCTATGAGGGTGTTCTTCCCTCAGTCAGACATTGATGGTGCCTGTGGATTGCATGTGCTGTGTTCGGCACTTGTAGCATTAGACTTGGCGAAGTCATCAGCCCTGGCGGACATGCCCAAAAGGAAACATGGCGTCCCTGCAAGAGTTTGGGAAGTCTTTGCTCATACGTATTTCAGCGGAGTCAATCCCCCAGAGTTCGTGGACCTTGTGAAGTCACTCGAACTTCCAGTTCAAGTCACAGCACGTCATGGTCACGCGGAAGGCGTTGACGCGGCTGCACTCGACTGGTTGATGCGCGGCGATTTGGTGGCACTTGCATTTGAGTCGGTTGTGAATAGCCGCACGCGACATTGGGCATTGGCAGTTGGCGCAGAAGGAAATTGTGTGGGCCGCAAAGATGTACCCGACACCATTCTCTTGCTGGACCCGGGGGCCACAGAGCCACATTACGGCGTGGCGAACGCTTGGCTGAAGGTTTCTGCTGCAAACGGAAGTAGCAAGTCGCAGACCGTTGATTCATCCACAAGAATGAAAAGCAAGAGGATGGTTTGGAATTACGAATCAGCGTGCTTTCCAACCGAACAGGTGCATCTCATTTCAGCAGTGCGCCTCAAACCCGAGGCGTGGTCATGACAGACGCATGTAGACGATGCGTATGGTGTGTCGATACTGGCGACGGTCTGAAACCACACGCCGATTACCGAAGAGGCGATTTCCGGTTGCCCTTCGGTGGCTTGTCATGTGACGCTTGGTTTTCGCGGCGCAATGTACCGCCTTGCGCAGTCGGTGGCAGGGTTGCAGAAATGCCTTCAAACAAAACTGGCAGCGTTATGCCAAGGCAGTGGCATAGCGTAGCCAGAGTCAAAAGAGACGGGTTGCCGACGCCGCGCTCAATGCGAGAAATGTGCGACCGCTCCAACTCAGCATCAAACGCGAGTTCGATCTGAGACATTTCGGCGGCGATACGGAACTGCTTAACGTTCTGGCCTAGCGCCAGCGTCACATCGTTTGGCAGGTTTCGGCTGGAACTAGCGGCAACTTTCCTCTTTGATGCGGCTGTAACCATGCCGCTGAGGATTAATCAATGAGGCTTGGCACGCGACGTTCTATACGACACAATGTAAACAAAAAGTCATTTCACTTGGGCGGCAAGTTGTGGGTTTTAGAGCCAGCGACTAGTCACCAAAAAAATTCAATTCGGGAGTACCACTCATGAAACGTTTTCTTATCGCTCTGTCTGTCATTGCATCTATTGCACACGCTCAGCCTGTCGCTACGCTGGCTTCTGGTGCAAGTGGCAAGTTTGAATTTATGTCCATCACGCCTGAGAACAGGTTCGTCTATGGCCGTGTACCCAATTTCCAGCACAAGCAACAAGCTGTTGATGGTGACTTGATGATGCCCAAGAACGTAAGTGGCAAAGTGCCTGCTGTTGTGATAAT
>Ga0247844_1006110_pt1 | contig 14665 bp, 16 predicted proteins | sample LaCtaG_FD_192421 | JGI IMG/M metagenome (GOLD analysis project Ga0247844, IMG submission 192421) | Freshwater microbial communities from meromictic Lake La Cruz, Castile-La Mancha, Spain - LaCruzMarch201714.5m_1 | ecosystem: Environmental > Aquatic > Freshwater > Lake | place: Spain: Castile-La... | reverse complement strand
ACCCATTTGTGAGCAATCTGGGAGAAGCTCCTACACTGATCGTTGAGGATAAAGCTGCACGACTTGAGTTAGGTTCTACTTTAGCCGCTCACAACAATTCGTTAAAAGCGATTGAGATTGCTAAGAACTCATTGTCACAGCTGTATAGTCCCGGTACGTTCTTTGTGGACAAGGTCAACAACCTGATCGTTCCTATTGATTTTACAGGGGCAATTAGGCCTGACCTTGATCAAGAGGCAGCAAAATCTACGCTAATGACATTGCAAAATACCTTGTCGAAGAGTATTGCTTCTGCTAATAACAGTGGCCGAACAGCGGTCCAAGAGCAAGAGTGGGCAAGGCAGCTTACCGCCGCAATTGCAGATCCTACTGCATTTTTTAAAGACCGAGAGCTCGCTGCAAAAACACTATCAGCAATTGAAACCAGCATTCGCAATGCCCGTCAAGAGACATTGACGCAGCTTGGGTTTGAGAAAAATGATTACGTTATGCGGACACCCAACACCGGAACAAAGAACGACCCGTTCCGCATTTCGACAGACCCCGCAGAGCAACAAATAATGTATAAATTCTTGGGCGATACAGTGGGCAAGCTTCAGGATCCAAAAGCATTTGTGCACTTGAGAATGCCAGATGGCCAAGTGCAACAATTTACACCAATTCAACTGCGAGCACTAAATCAATAATGGCTACATTGACCAATACTCGAGGTGAACTCATTGATATGGCAACCGGAGAGGTTGTCGGACGAGCCGAGGGCGCTCCCGTTGCACGCGACCCACGGGCCACGGGCCCTGAAGAAGTAGTCAGTGACCCTGTAACGGGCTTGATTAAACAAGGCACTTGGGGATTTAACGCTGGATTGTTTGCTTTACCTGATTTGGCTGTCAAAGGCATTGGCAGTGCGTTGGGCATGGACGAAAAAAACGTTACAACTTTAACGAAAATATTTAACCGAGGAGAGACAGCTCCTCGTAATGAACAAGAGCGTTATGCACGGGCCATTACTGAGGGAATTGGCGGCGGCTTGTTGCCCACAGGCGTGCTATCGTTTATAGCAAGGGGCCGATCAGCGGCCTCTCTTGTGACAAAAGCAGATGACAGCGTTTTAAAAGCAATCACAAACGACACGCTTAATTTTATTAAAAAGAATCCTAAGCAAGCGTTTGCGATGGACGCTGCGTTTGGCGCGGCTCACGAAACATTGGCTCAGGCAGTAGAAGAAAACATGTCTGACGACGATCCTGAGCGCAAACAGTTTTTTAAAACTTACATGCCCACGGCAGCTTTGATCGGAGGGCCCTTAGCTCTTGCAACGCTTAGCCCAGCGGCTCGCGCATATAAATTTGGTAAAAATAAATCTCAAGAGTTAGATGCTTCTTTGGGTGGCTTAGAGCAAGATGCGCTTGCTGATCTTGGTTCAAGGATACCTATTGCACCTAAGGTACTTGCCGCAAGAGCCGGTAAAAAACTGAAAGAGTCTTTGGGGGCTTCTGCGGACACGCCAGAGGGCAGGGAAGCGGTAGCCACGTTAAATCAGATACTGAATGACTATCCGCAATTAGCGGCTGCCGGTTACAAAGCAAACATTGTTGAGCAAGTAATGGACCCAGCCTTGATAGCTAAGATGGAAAAAGCCATATCAAGTCTGCCTGCAAATAGCCCGGCCCAGCAAATGTTTCGAGAACAAGCGGCAAAAAACGAGACTGCTCTTGCGTCGCTGTATGACAATCTAACTCCTGAAGCGAACATGGAGTTGCAAGCAGCTTTAAGTCAAGTTCAAAAACAACGTCAAGAGTTGTTTGACTCGTTTGCGGCTACTCGAAAAGATGTCACGCAAGAAGAGATAGATCGTCTAAACATGTTTTATGGCCCCCTTAATCCGGACAAATTAAACAACGAGTTGCGTGGAATTATTCAAGCGGAAACTGAGCTTGACGTGAACATGGGTAAAAAGATTTTGAGCGGAGTGGGGCTTGGGCAAGGTACAGATAAAAACGGATTGCCTATTCCTGTACGGGATGAGAAAGGTCAATCCTTGTTTCCTGCGTCTAATGTGGAACAGCCCGCCTTGGACTTGCTTGACTACTACGACAAGTTGCTCAAGGGCCGCACAACAATGTCCACTGAAATGCGTAGCTTCATTGCAAAATCAGAACCCTTGAACACGCTGCGCAAGAACGTCACGGCAAAGATCAAGGCCCGTGACGAGATGGAAGCAAAGCTTGTTGATGATTTGTTAGACGAACAAATCAATAAGCAATTAGAAAGCTCCAGCATCATGGCTCGCGTTAAAATGGCCGCAGAGTCAGGGGCTAGTGCCCGGAGTGTGGAAGCAGAACAGCAGGCTTTAAACAATATTAAAAGCTTAGCAAAACTTTTAACAAAAAGTCAGCAAGGTGGGGCGACATTATCACGCGCAGAAAAAGGCAGATTGGAAGCAGAATCTGGTTTTGGCTCACGTGTCATTCCGGAGTCTGGAGAAGTTCAAATTCGATTAGGAAGCAAAGAATCGTTAACGTTTAATCCAAAAACAATTGCAGAAGATGCAAAACGAATTGCTTTTGCAAATAACACCGTGGACATGAATATTTCAGAGGGAGTTGACTATCTTCAAGCCGCAGCACGTTTTCGCAATCAAGCCGTAGATAAGCATACTTCAGTGCTTGCAGGCAGTCGTGCGACTCGTGTAATAGATGCTGATCAGTACCTCGCGTTAGGCAACAAAGTTTTCGATGACTTTGAGAAAATGATCCTGAACAACGTGCCCCGTTCGAAGAAAGAACGGGAGGTAATGAAAATGGTCATGGATGACTACCGTATTGTGTATGAGCAGCGGTTGCCATTGATTATTGGAAGAAGAGTAAACGAAGGCGGGACCACCCGCTATGCCATACCTAATGAACAAGTGTTGGCTGTTGCCTTTAAGAGTGCAGCAGATGTGCGCAATCTGTCCGCTTTAATTGGAAACAATCAGTTAGGGATAGATCTTTTAGAAAAGGGCACGTTGAATTGGCTGCAAGGTAAGAACATCTTTGATAAAGATGGTTTGATCAACCCGAAGAAAATTAATGATGTTTTGCAAAAAAACCAAAACATTATTTCTGCCTTACCTAAACAAGTCCAAGATACTTTACGAAACGAAGCGGACACCGCAGTCAGCGTGTCTCGCCGTTTGGGTGAAATAAAAGATCAAGAAATCGTTGCTCAAGACATTGAGTTTGATAACTTTTTGAAAACGGTTCTCCGTCCGGGAACAGACAAAGAAATTATTCTAACGAAGGCACTCAATAATCCAATTGAGATGACTAAGCTTGTGAACGTCTTAAAGGGAGACCCCGACAAGCTGGCGGCACTAAGGCGTGCTGTGTTTGACATCACTAAAGAAGGTACTTTTACTGGTGGTTCCTTAAAAAAGTTTATGGAACTAACGAACAAGTCTTTGAAAGTGGTGTTTGATGAGACACACTTAAAGAATTTATCTGCACTTGCTGACATTCAAGAGCGTAATGTAGCGCTTAAAAACGTTACGGGAATGAACCCAAGGTTTGAGTCTACCAGTCAAATATTTCAACGCATGTTAGGGGTGTCCGTTCCGGGATTGATGACTTATGGGCGGGACGTTATGGGGGGTCGTATCTCTCCCGGGGGTGCAGGGATAAGTTTGGGTGTGCGTCTGTTTTCTGCCATGGAAGAGAACCTACAAAATAAAATGCTAGTCCGCGCACTTACTGATCCTAAAGTGGCGGACGCTCTAGTCAGCCCTAAAAACGCAAATGACGCAAAATTGCTCTTACGTGAGGTGCAGTCTACGGGATATCTTTCCCGTGCACTCATGGCGGATATTGGCTTGACAAGCTCACAACTGGCAATGCAAGATAGGCAGGTGCCGATTGAGGGAATGGAAGGGCTGCCAGTTGTTTCACGTGAAACAACTGCTGCCACTATGCTAAAAGAAATGCCTTCTGCGCCGCAGACCAGAGGACTGCCCAACATGCGTGTAGGACCGCCTCCCATGGCTTCCAGCGCAGGAGGACAGCAAATACCCTTGATGTATCCAACCATGTTCCCTGATGATCCAATCAGTGCATTACTGCTGCAACGTCAGGCGCAAATACAAGGAGGCCAAACACCTCCCCCGGGCCAATAATCACGTAAGATAGGAAACTGTTATGCCAAAAACCAAACTCCCCGTCAAAGCCGCAGGTGGCGGTTTGTATGCCAACATTGCCGCAAAGAAAAAGCGCATTGCCTCTGGTTCAGGGGAAAAAATGCGCAGTGTGGGTGCCAAGGGCGCTCCTAAGAAAAGTGACTTTGCCAATGCCGCCAAAACTGCCAAGCCTTTTAAGGAGGGTGGGGAAGCAAAATCCACGGTCAACGCTGCGGGCAACTATACCAAACCAGAACTACGCAAACGCATTTTTAACGCTGTAAAGGCAGAGGCCACTGCTGGTACAGGCGCTGGGGAATGGTCAGCCAGAAAAGCCCAGATGGTTGCTCAACGTTATAAAAAAGCAGGCGGGGGGTACCGAGATTGAAAGCCCCTCAAAAATCCCTGAAAGACTGGGGCGACCAAAAATGGAGAACAAAAAGTGGTAAAAAATCTTCTGAAACAGGTGAGCGATACCTTCCAAGCGCTGCGATTAAAAGTCTCAGTCCTGCTGAATATGCTGCTACAACGCGTGCGAAACGTGCGGGAAAAAAAGCCGGAAAACAATTCGTAGCTCAGCCCAAAAATATTGCAAAGAAAACCGCAGGATTCAGGTAAACTAAGGATTAGCAGTTGTCGGATTCTCCGGCATCCTTAGGCCCCGGCAGCGATGCTGGGGCCATTTTTTCAAACTGCTCTACCCTTTGCCACCATTTATCCTTGTAGCCGTCAAACTCGCGGCCACAGGTTACAAACTCCTGCACCTCGCCGCTTTGCGCCACCATCATGATTACCCCATGGTCGATGGCCGTGCCGTGGACCTCGTTATGCGCACAGGCATATGCCGCCAGTTGAATAAAGTAATCTTCAATCCACTTGCGCTGCTTCATCTTGTTGGTTTGTTTAAAGTCAACAATTGAGGGTTCTCCCCTATAGACTCCGATGCAGTCAGACGTGCCCGCGTACCGCGCTGGGTGATACAGCGGCACTTCCGCACCCCAAACCTCGTTGACGTGAGGAAAGAAATGCTCGATCAACTGGTAGCCCATGCGGTAGCCCTTGACTTGCAGCCATGTCCGTGGTGCGGGTAAATCCCTATTCAACAGCAGTCGCTCGACCACGTTGTGCATGTGCGTGCCAACCGTTGCCGCATCATTTTTGATCCGATCCGCTTCTGCCTCACCAACCCTCGCGGCCCACGAATCAAGGTGGGTTTTATCCTTGGTATCGGACAGGATGCGGGTAACGCTGGGCATGTCGTATTCCTGCCCATCGATGCGGTAAACACGTCCGGTGGATGCGTCTACTCTTTCGAGTTTTGTATACACGTACTTGCGGCGGATGGGAATAAGTTGCATTTAAATAATCCAGTCTTTGAAGTTTTCGCCCAGCACCTGCGAGGCAATGTTGATTTTGTTCCGAAGCGCTTTGACGATGTGTTCATCCACAGTGTCTTTGGCAATCAGATCGACGTAGGTTACCTTGTTTGTTTGACCAATGCGATGAGCCCGGTCCTCGGACTGCAAGCGCACTTCCAAGTCAAAGCTGTTGCTGTAGTAGATCACCGTAGTGGCTGCTGTGAGCGTCAAACCGTAGCCGCCGGTGCGTGGGTTGCCAACAAAGAATCTAAGCTCGCTGTTCGGTTCTTGGAACTGTTCAACAATGTTTTGCCTGTCCTCTGTCTCCGTGTCCCCATAGTAAGTAGCAACAGAAGTCATGCCGTATTCTTTTTGCAATGCCAATTTGATGTTCTCAATATCCCTACGGTAATTAGCCCAAATAATTACCTTGCCACTGGTTTCTTCTAACACAGCCGTCAGCTCATTAATCCTGTTGCTAGGAATGTCAATCTGTTGGCCATCATCAAGCTTCACGTGCCCGCAGCAAATCTGATGCAACCGCATCAACTGCGTCAAGGCATTGTTAGTGCTCATCAAGTTGCCATCAACGAGCGCCAAGGCCATGAGCTTCATTTGGTCATAGTATTTTTTCTGCTCAAGTGTCAACTCAACATCGCGGCGCGTGTAAACCTTGTCCGGCAGGTCCAAGCATTCTTCCTTGGTCACCCGAAAGGAAAAACCGTTGAGCTTTTCCTGCAACTCATCCAGCCTGCGGTAGCCGACGATCTGCTTGAATGTGTGCGTTGGCAACTTGCGTTCAACAAGGATCGCGTACCGCGCTTGGAAGGCGTAGAAGCTGGCGCTATCCAAACAATCCGGACCTAAGAATTCGCATTGGCTGTACAGATCCAAAGGGGACTTGGTGACCGGGGAACCTGTTGCAATCCTCCTGTACCGCGCATCACGGGCCACCTTGATGATGCTCTTCGTGCGCTTGGCGTTTGGTGTCTTAATGGTGGTGCTTTCATCTACTGCCATAAAAGCAGAAGTAACTCGCAAAAACGTACGAGCGTAGGCCACCCCTTTTTCTGTGCTAAACGCCTCAATGTTCATAATCATGATGCGCAGTTTGTCAAGGGAGTTGATCATCTCCTCCATCTCAAGCTTCTCTGCCTTGCGGGGATTGGGCGACCAACATGCCATCTTGTAGCTGACGTGCTCCGGCATATGCTTTGGCAACTCCGACTTGTACCAGTTTCGATACACCCCCTTTGGAGCAACAATCAACATTGAATTGATCTTGCCTTTGTCGTACAACATGGCTGCGTTGTTGATAAGCATAAAGCTCTTGCCCGTACCCATTTCTGCAAACAAAGCTGCTTCAGTTCGCTCCCAAAAGCGTTCTAAATAAGCCGCTTGATGCACAAACGGTTTGTTTTTAAACGGGTATCGTTCTAAAAAATAATCCATATCTTTCTCTCTTTCTTTGAAAAGGGTATTGACACCCCGAAAACATAGTGTACACTAAAAGCACGTTTCGAGAAAGGAGAGCGTAAACATGGCTAAAGTCTATGTTGTACAAGAGATGCCCAATCACGATATTGCGTCTGCATTTAAATTTGGGGAGATGTCAGTGCTTCTGCCATCCAACACCAACATTCAAATCAGCACAATACCAACGGTTCGGGTCCTACGGCGCAAGCTGCGGGAATATAAGGATGGGGACTATCTGTTATTGACAGGTGACCCTGTAGCTATCGGATTGGCCTGTTCGATAGCTGCTTTCTATAATGCTGGCCGCTATACAACTTTGAAGTGGGATCGCCGCGAAAGGTTGTATATTCCGATTAAAATTGACATCACAGAGAATGGAGAAAGAGATGAGTAATATCAATGATATGTTTGAGCAGGACGCTGGCGCATTAGTCGTCAAGAATGAGGACTTGCAATCAGTAGGTGAATTGGCTAAACGAGCCAAGCAACTTGAGAAAGAAATTGAGGAGTTAGAAGACATCGTCAAGGAGCGCAAAGAACAGCAACGCAAGTTGTTGGAAGAAAGCATTCCGGGTCGCTTGTCTGAGCTGGGCATGAAATCATTCAAGATGTCTGACGGCAGTCAAATTGACATCAAGGCTTTTTACAACGCCAGCATTCGAGAAGAGAACCGTGCACAGGCCTATGAATGGCTCCGCGCTAACGGTTACGACGACATCATCAAGAACACGGTGTCCGTGCGCTTTGGTCGAGGAGAAGACCAACTGTGCGAGACACTACTAAACCAATTGCGTGAGGACAACTATCCCGTTGAACAAGCGCAAAAGGTCGAACCCCAGACCTTGAAAGCTTGGGTTCGCGAGCAGGTGGAACGCGGAAGCGAGTTCCCCACAGAGCTGTTTGGCGTATATATTGGCCAAAGAGCATCCATCAAATCAGCGTGAAAAAGGAAAATTAATCATGGCAAAAAATGAATTAGCAGTAAAAAAAGACGGTGAATTAGTCTTGACAAATGACTTTGAGCAAGACAGTGGTGGTTTTGACGGCATGGGTCAGGAAGACTTTGCTCTTCCATTCCTGCGCTTGCTTACCAACACCTCACCCGAGGTAGGTGAAGTTGAAGGCGCATTGCCCGGCATGGTCTACAACTCCGTTACCGGCGAGCTGTATGACGGTAAAAAAGGCATCATCGTGATTCCCTGCGCATATGTACGTCAGTACATCGAGTGGGCACCACGTGGTAGCGGCAGTGGCGCACCCATCGCTATCTACCCAGCCACGTCTGACATTTTGAGCCGCACGCACCGCGAACCGGGCGACAATAAAGACTATCTCGACACTGGAAACTATATTGAGAACACGGCCAATCATTATGTGATGGTCATCAACGATCAAGGCTTCCCTGAAGCTGCATTGATCACCATGAAGTCCACGCAATTGAAAAAATCGCGTAAGTGGAACAGTATGATGATGTCTACCAAAATGATGGGTGCGAATGGTCCATTCACACCTCCGATGTACTCACACCTTTATCGTTTAAGCACACAAGCGGAATCAAACGATAAGGGCAAGTGGTTTGGATGGGAAGTTGAACGTGTGGGTCCTATTGAGGATAAGAACGTGTATCAAGCTGCAAAAACATTTGCTGCATCTGTGAGCTCTGGCGAAATTAAAGTCAAGCATACCGATGACGAGGTTGCTCCAAGCAATTCAGCGCCGTTCTGATTTTTGGGGGGGAAAGCGGATGCTACCAATTATATGGGTTCATCCATGAGTAGACGTAGCGAGTACCCCCACCCTATAGAGACGAATAATGGATGACAAACTACAAAAATTTCAGGACATATTCAGGGGTCTGGATATTGCCTATGGGACATACGTAATTAAGGCTGAAAGAGGCGATGGTAAACAAGCAGGAAAAGCAACAGTTGTTAGGAAAACTCCTACAGACGACTTGTGGAAAAAACACCTTGATGGCATTGAGCCGAGTTTGGGAATTATCCCAATCAGGGCGGATAACTCATGCATCTGGGGATGTATTGATATTGACCAGTATCCTTTGGACCACAAAGGACTCGTAGAAAAAGTTGCGCAGTTGAAGTTGCCGCTCGTTGTTTGTCGTAGCAAATCAGGAGGTGCACATGTATTCTTATTCACAAGGGAACCGGCACCTGCACGGGATTTTCAACAATATCTCAAAGACGCATCAGCTCTTCTCGGCGAGGCGGGCAGAGAAATATTTCCTAAACAAGCCGAGATTCTTGTCGATAGAGGAGACACCGGAAACTTCCTCAACCTACCGTACTTCGGCGGTGACTCGGGAACAAGGTATGCATTCAATGGCGACGGGACTGCGGCCACTCTTGAGGAATTCTTTGGGCTTTATGAAGCGAATGTCCAAGAGCTACCGCTCAATTTTCCTGAGCCGCCTAAGCAAGCGGAGAGTCCCATCAAAGACGGCCCGCCTTGCCTACAGGCTTTATGCGCCCAAGGCTTCCCAGAGGGGACGCGCAATAATGGATTATTCAACATTGGTATCTATCTTAAAAGGTCCTCCCCCGGAAGTTGGGAAGACAAGTTGGTGGAGTACAACATCAAACATGTGGCTCCCCCTCTCCCGAACAACGAGGTACAAATACTCGTCAAGCAAGTCGGCAAAAAAGACTATCAGTACAAGTGTAAGGATGCGCCCCTCAACAGCTTCTGCAATTCGGGCTTATGTAGATCGCGCAAATATGGCATCGGAGGAAACGGTCCTGATGCGCCTCAAATAGCATCCCTGTCCAAGTACGCGTCCGACCCACCACTGTGGTTCTTGGATGTCAACGGCAAGCGCGTGGAGCTTGAAACAGAAAGCTTGTTCACCCAAGCGGCATTCCAAAAAGCATGCGTGGAAAAACTCAACGTGCTGCCCCCAACCCTGCGCAAACAGGATTGGGAAAACATGCTTAACGCCCTCCTCAAAGAGATGGTGGAGACAGAACAGATCGCCGAGGCCAGTGAAGACACAAGCCTCACCGGCCGCTTCATGGATCTGCTGGAAGAGTTCACGACCCACATGCAGCAAGCAATGGACAGAGATGAAATCCTCATGGGCCGACCATGGTGTGATGAGGATGAGGCCAAGACGTACTTCCGCATGAAAGATTTAGAGGGCCACCTAAAGCGAAACAACTTTGTAGGCTTGACCGCTCCAAAGATGGCTCAACGCCTGCGGGACATGGGTGGCGAGCCAATCCCACTGTTCCTCAAAGGCCGTGCTACTCGTTGCTGGCGCATTCCCAGCTTTAAGAAACAAGACGCTCCATTCCAAACCCAAACCACCCGCATCGAAGGGAGCCCATTTTGAAATACCTAAAGATTGATGGTCACGACAACGCGATCATCGGCCCCGCATTTATTTGGCGTGAGAATTCCCACACATCAGTGCTTGTCTACAACGCCGAAACAATCAGGGACAACCTGATGCGGCAAGACGGCATGAGCGCCGAACAAGCGCGTGAATTCATCGAGTTCAACATTGAAGATGCATACATGGGGCCACACACTCCTATACTGGTGTGGCCAGACGACATGTGGGACGGTGAATGGGATGACTGACATCCACAAGATCTTTGGCCCCCCCGGCTGCGGCAAGACAACCTACCTGCTCAACGTGGTAGACAAGGAACTGGAGACGGATGTCCCCTCTGCAAGAATTGGCTACTTTTCTTTTACCCGCAAAGCAGCTAACGAAGCGCGGGACAGGGCCATACAAAAATTCCCCCAGCTCAACGCCAAAACCGATTTCCCGTACTTCCGCACACTTCATAGTCTTGCATTCCAGTGCCTTGGCATACGGACCGAGGACATCATGCAGGCAGAACATTTTAAAGAATTTGCTGCCCAAGCAGGCATTGAACTAGCTCTGTCCCATGATGCAGAAATAGATTTTGTTAAACCCGACAACCCCATCCTCAATGAGATAAACATTGCCCGCATCAAGGGCGAAGACTTAAAGACCCATTACAACAAGTGCGGCTTAGACATTGAGTGGCACCACTTTGAATTTGTAGAACGTACTTATCGTCACTACAAACGTAGCAGAGACTTATTTGATTTCACCGATCTGTTGGAGAGAATAGTTAGCGAACCCGAGCGTCTTCCCATGTTGGAAGTGCTGATCGTGGACGAGGCTCAAGATCTTTCCCGCTTGCAATGGATGATGGTAGAAGCTTTAAGCGTACGATCAAAACGTACGTTTCTTGCCGGTGACGATGATCAAGCTATTTTCTTCTTTGCCGGTGCAGACGTAAAAAGCTTTCTTGCCTTTGAGGGCACCGTTACCATTCTCAACCAGTCTTATCGTGTTCCCGCCAAGGTGCATGCCTTGGCCAACAATATCGTTCGCCGTATCCAAGAACGGCAACCAAAGGAATGGGAATCGCGTGAGTTTGAGGGATTTGTAAAGACCTACCATAGGTTTGAAGACGTGCCCGTAGAAGAGGGGCAATGGCTCATCATGGCCAGCACCAACTACATGCTCAACCCCATCCACGAATGGCTCAAATCCATCGGCGTACTCTTTGAGCGTAACGGCGTACCCAGCCTATCCCCACAGATCGCCCAAGCCGTTTCCGAATGGGAGCGCCTGCGAAAAGGTAAAGCAGTGGTTTACACCAGCGTTCAAACAATATACCGGTACCTCGATACCAGCGCCGTGGCCCGGGGCTACAAAACATTTAAGACCGGCGACCCCGCTTGTATGTACACACTTGATGAATTAAAAGAAAAGCACGGGCTCTTGACCGATGCAATTTGGCACGAAGCAATGACAAAAATCGCAGACGACAAGAAAGAATATTTGATCTCCCTACTGCGCAGAGGCGTGAAGCTGTCCCAGCCGCCAAGAGTACGTATTTCAACCATCCATGGTGCAAAGGGAGGGGAGGCGGACAACGTCATGTTGCTCATGGACCTCAGCCCAAAGTTTGCCAAAGAATATGCAAGCAACGCGGACAACGTTCACCGTTTGTTTTATGTCGGGGTTACCCGAGCTAAGCAATCGCTTCATCTAGTACTTCCAAAACACATTGAAAAAGGATTTCGACTGTGAAAACAATTCCAATGTTTCCAAGCCCTACAGAATGGGTGACCCCTGACACGTTTCCCAATTTATCAACTGCTAAGGAGATTGCAATTGACCTTGAAACTTGTGACCCGAATATGGAATCTTTTGGGCCGGGATGGCCCCGTAATGACGGCTTCATTGCTGGTTACGCTGTGGCTGTGGATGGTTGGAGCGGATACTATCCTATTGCTCACGGCGGCGGTGGCAATCTTGATAAACGTCTTGTTGAGCGGTGGATAAAAGATGTCTTGGCTACAGATGCTGACAAAATTATGCACAACGCTGCGTACGACTGCGGGTGGCTCAGGGCCAACGGATTTACTATCAACGGCAGAATCCTTGATACCATGCTTGCCGCCCCGGTACTCGATGAGAACCGCTTCTCGTACAGCCTCAATGCGCTTGGCTTCGATTATCTTAAAGAGATTAAATCAGAGGCCGCTCTCAAACAGGCTGCTGCCGACTTTGGTGTCCATCCCAAGAAAGAACTATGGAAACTCCCCGCTATGTACGTTGGGGAATATGCCGAGCAAGATGCAGCGCTGACCCTAAAACTGTGGCAATATTTCAAAATAAAGCTGCGACAAGAAGAAGTTGAATCAATCTTCAATTTGGAAACCGAAGTCTTCCCCGTCCTAATGAACATGACTGAACGCGGGATTCTTTTTGATCGCAATAAAGCAGAACAAGTAATCCTGCAACTTATGCACCGAGAAAAAGAAATCCACCAAGAACTTAAATCAGCTTGTGGAAAACCTGTGGACATTTGGGCTGCTCAATCCATTGCAGTTGCCTTTGACAGTCTGGGAATAGCTTATGGCAAAACAGAAAAAGGACTGCCAAGCTTTACCAAAGGGTTCTTAGAAGATTGTCAACATCCTGTGGCTAAGTTGATCGTAGAAGCACGCGAAACCAACAAAACCCACAGTACCTTTCTACAACCTTACCTGCAATTTAGCCAAAAGACAGGCAGGATTCATCCTCACGTCAATCAGATGCGCAGTGATGATGGGGGCACAGTTACAGGTCGTTTGTCTATGGCCAATCCAAATTTACAGCAAGTTCCTATCCGCCACGAAATCATCGGCCCGCTAGTCCGATCCCTTTTCTTGCCCGAAAACGGAGAATTATGGGCTTCAAACGACTTCAGTTCCCAAGAACCACGGCTTTTGGTGCACTATGCAAGCCTCTTGGACCTCACCGGTGCAGAAAAGATGGTCAATGCTTACAGGGAAAACCCTGACAACGATTTCCACCAGATGGTCGCTGATATGGCAGGGATCAATCGTAAAGCCGCTAAAACCATTGGCCTTGGTCTGATGTACGGTATGGGCAAAAATAAGCTTGCGGGCCAGTTAGACCTATCTCTAGAAGAAGCTTCAACCTTAATCGACACCTTTCACACCAACGTGCCATTCTTAAAAGGCACCGTTAACGCCGTCATGAAACGTATCGACCACCCCGCCTCCGGCGGAGCAATCAGAACCCTGCTTGGCCGTAAATGCCGGTTCCCACTGTGGGAACCCACCGAATGGGGCATAAACAAAGCACTCCCCCGTGAACAAGCAGTCATTGAATACGGACCACGGATCAAGCGAGCAGGCACCTACAAGGGCCTAAACAGACTTATCCAAGGATCAGCCGCAGACCAGACTAAAGCGGCCATGGTGGCCCTCGCCAAGGCCGGATTTGACCCCATCCTACAAGTACACGACGAGCTGGCGCTGTCGGTGAAGAATCGGGAGGAAGCACAGGCTGCTGCTGAAATAATGGCCAATGCCGTACGCCTAGAAATCCCCAGCCGGTGCGATGTAGAAATCGGACTAAGCTGGGGTGAGACTAAATAGCCGGATTACGGTTTTTCCGGACTTCCCTAGCCCGGTTTTTCTGTTCTTCTTTAAGTTGATCTTCCGAAAGTGCAACTTCTTCAGTTGTAAATTTATGGTTGTTCCCGCATTCCCGTCTTCTCCTATATCGTACAGACGTGTCTCTCGTCTCAAGGATCACGGACCACGCGCCACATTCAGGGCACTTCATTAATAGTCTCTTTATGGTACGGTGCGTGTTTGTCTAAGTAGTCTTTGAGTAGCTTCAAAAACCCTAGCTCAACGCAAGCGTGTACCTCTGCTGGTTCAAAGTCACAAATGATGGTCATTGTGCCATCAGCGTTTTCAACAATTGTTTTCACTATCATGCTTCTCTCCTTCTTCCTTGTTTAAAAAAATTAAGCCGCATTTGGTGCATTTCCAAAGCAAGCCCTCCTCCACTACTACTTTGCGTTGGCCATGTAGCCCCCGCAATTTACCAAAAAATGTTTTGATCGCTTCAATCATTCTTCCCCCATCGTTTGCATAATTGCTTTACTGTTTTACTTTGCTTCTTACTTTTATTACATACCTCACTTTTTGACGCTTCTTTTGCTTTGACTTGCACCTGCGCCGCAGTCAAGGGTTTGGGCGGGTCAGGGGGCAGCAGTCCGTTAATGCCAACCCCACCCATCGCCAAACAAAGAATGATTCGACTGATCATGTGTTCCCCCTTGCTCGGATGGCGGCTGTGATTCGCCGACTC
>Ga0247844_1006109_pt1 | contig 14666 bp, 12 predicted proteins | sample LaCtaG_FD_192421 | JGI IMG/M metagenome (GOLD analysis project Ga0247844, IMG submission 192421) | Freshwater microbial communities from meromictic Lake La Cruz, Castile-La Mancha, Spain - LaCruzMarch201714.5m_1 | ecosystem: Environmental > Aquatic > Freshwater > Lake | place: Spain: Castile-La... | reverse complement strand
TTCGTAGGATGCTCGCTTGACCATCATGACGGCCAGTCCACCACTTGGAACACTTTCTTTTTTTTTCATAAAATCGCGAATGGATTTATTATCTCTTGGTAATGAATTATTAACTTGTAATATGTTTCCTGCATTATCACATTTTGCCACTGTGCCTAGGGCAATGGCGAGTTGTGGATTTTTTTGAAATAGGTTAAGTTGTAATTCAAGCCGATCAGGTGAGGACCAATCATCACTTGCTAAAAAAGTTAGATAATCTCCAGTGCTGTTTTTCATGAGATCGTTATATCTTGCCACGAGTCCTTGATTAGTATTGCTATGAAATCTTTTAATGCGTGGATCTTTTATTTCATCAATTACTGAACGGGTTTCATCAGTTGAACCATCGTCAGCTACCATAATTTCCAAATGTGGGTAGGTTTGATTAAGGATGGAATCAATGGCCTGTTTTACATAGGGAGCACAATTATAGGCAGGCATGAGTACCGTAATAATGGGAAAGTGATTGTGGTTTTGATGAATCGACATATTAGGATTTACTTAGTTTAGAAAAACTTAATGTTTTTAAAACTTTTTGAGCTGCTTGATACATCTCTTTCATGAGATTTTCTTCGCAACATTTTTGAATAAGCTTTGATTTTGGTGTTATTAAAGAAAATTGGGTTTTTCCGCAGGCACATATTCTTTTTTTTAAAACTGCCGGTAGCCCATAATAGAGATGGAATGGAAGTATATCTCTTGTGACCACTGATCCAGCTCCCACAAGCGAAAATTCTCCTAATGTGACTCCACAGCGAATGATAGAACCAGCGCCCATGGAGGCACCAGTTTTTATATAGGTGGAAACCTTATCCCAGGTTTTTACATAACTTCTTGGAGTAGGATCGTTAGTAAAAATTGCGTGAGGACCTAGAAAACAAAAATCGCCTACATGGACTCCACTGTAAATGCTGATGCCATTTTGCACTTTGCTGTATTTTCCAATTTCAACTTCTGCATCTATGAAAACGCCCTTACCCAGAGTAACACCTTCTCCAATTTTTGCCCCTTTTCTCACATGACAAAAATGCCATATCTTAACCCCAGAGGCGAGTTTTACATTATCTTCTACAAATGCAGATGGATGAATATAGACATCTTGATTTGTTTGTATCTTAGGATTGTTCAAAAAACCTCTTTAGTTTGATTTTTCTTGAATGAATGATGCAACCAGTTTAATACATATTTACTGACAACATAAGGGCCAAGATATGGAATCTTATATTTCTGATTCAAAAGGTTTTAAAATTTCCGTCAAAACAGAATTTGATTTTGAGAAATCAAATCCTCTTCGTTTTTATTATGTGTTCCAATACCATATTACAATTGAAAATGTTTCGGCCACAACAGCACAGTTACTTTCAAGAAAGTGGTTTATTAGTAATGCCAACGGAAAAGAAGATGTAGTTGAAGGACCAGGTGTGATTGGTAAGCGTCCAGTTTTAAGTAAAGGACAGTCATTTTCCTATTCAAGTTTTTGTCCCTTAAGTACCATGACTGGAAAAATGCACGGAAAGTTTTTTATGAAATCAGCAGGTGATGGAGATACTTTTGATATCGAAACTCCAGAATTTTTCTTTTCTATCCCGGAAGAATACACAACACTTTAAGAAAATAAGCCCAAGGTTTTACTTTGAGCTTAATTTTTAATTTAATTTATTAAAATTGAATTAGTCATTTTCAGAAAAAGGTAATTTTTCAGGATAGTTCGTCTGAGATAGTTGCCATATTAGATAATCAAAATAATTATCATTTTTAACTTCCATAATAGCTTCAAGTTTAAATGTAGACCCATCTAGAAGTTTAAAGGTCATGTCCTTATTAAGTGATATTTGGAAAAATTTAATAAATGTGATGAGATCACCAACTCGTAGTCCAAGACAAATTTCAGAACGACAAGAGCCTTTAATAGTAGGGTAGTAGACTTTAGTTATATCGATAAATCCCAGGGATAAGGCCTTAGGGGTAAGATCATAAAGGTAAGTTTTGTAGGAACTATTATTTGCAATATCAGTTCTAAGTTTAAAAACAAATTCTCTTTTGTGTTCTTTACCTTTTTCATAGATAAAATTATCAGTACCTTCACTGTATAAACAGGATCTAGCAGTTAATTTTGGCTTTCCATTTGCTGAGCTGATTGAACTTATATATTGTTCTTTATAAATATAATTGTTCTTTTTTTTATTTAAAAAATAAGGCAATGCACTATAACTACAGTTCATTTTATCAAAAATTTCGCTATCACCACGATTAAAATCCTTAAATGTTGGATGTGCTAAAGGTAAATCACCAATAACTTTTATAAATAAAGTTCTTAATGCTTGATGATATAATGTTGAATTTGAACTTATCCAACTTGTTATCTGATCTTTTCGTGATTTTAGAATAATTTTTTTTTGTTCTTCTGAGATATCCTTAGAAAGGTAGATACTGTTATATTGCTCCATGTAAGTAGCTAGTCCAGCTAAAAGACCAGTATTACTATTTCCAACTGTTGACTGATATTCTTGAAGTGAGTTAATTAGTTTTTGAGTAAATTCTGGTAATTGCTCAAAGTAATCCCTTGTTGAATAATTGTTAGTCGCTATTTTATTTTCCATTTCTCTAATATAAAAATTAATAGAATCAGAAACTAAGCTTGTACCCTCAGTAATTGCTTCAGCAGTATCAGCTGGAACTTTTTGAGCAAAAACATTTGTTTGAAATGTAGTCAAAAAAATAAATCCAATGAACAAATTTTTTAAACTTAATGGTTTTTTTACCTGAAACATATCGATCCTCCTAATAGATTAATTATACCTGTATGAAGTTGTATTAAATGTTTAATTCTTTCCATTTACTCTGAAGTTCATTCAGGGTTTGCTCATCAATTCCTTGAACAATTTCATTCCAAAATTGGATATGCATTCCGCTTTTTAGTTCATTTAAAACATTTAAAGCTAGCACTTTTTCTCCTGAGAAATATGTTGAAGAAGTCATGATTTGCTCATTTAAATGTTCTAAATGGTAGACCTTTCTAAAGTAAGGATTTTCAATGAACAAACTTGTAAGTAAATCCCATCTTTTTTCCTTTGCTAAATAATGAACAACTTTTGCCATTCCAGCCCAGGGATAAAGGAGACTACTATTTTCTAGTCTATATTTCGTGGCCTTAGGTTTTAAACTTGTAAAATTTACCAATTCATTTTTAGGAATTTCAAATCCTAAAGTTTGAATTTCTGCATTTGCCTTAATTCGAAAATCTGTAAAAGTTAATTTCTGATTTTCGATAGATTTAATAGAACTTAAGATATTATTTTGTAATTGATTGCTTTCTAGTACAAATTGAAATTTACTAGAACTAAGCCAATTGTAGTTGGAAAATGCTAAGAATACTGGATTAATTTTTTTATATTCCTTTGTCACAATGTTTTTAAAATCACTAATTGAGCCATTGATCATTACAAAGGAGAGATCCTCAATTAGAGAATTGAAAACATAATTGGAAACAATTTCTTGATCCCATGGAGCTAAGTATTTTTTTAAATTTTCAATGGGCAAATTAATTAAAGATTCTGGAGAATTAGAATTTAAGAGCATTTTTTCTTTAACTGATCTAGTTTCAGTTAGATAAATAATTTGTTCTTTATATTGATCAAAGTTATCTACTGTTCTTGGAAATTTAATATCATTTGATTCCATTTGAAAATGAAAGTCCTTACGGGATTTTAGTTCTCCTCTTAGCACTTTTCCAATGGTGGCCACCATGCTTTCTAATCGAATGCGTCTTGTAGGAACATCCCAATTATAGGACAAGTAGGAATGCATCACTTCATGTATAATAAAAAGTTCTCTATCCCAAGGGTAGTTAAGCTCCTGAAATATTTTTTTTGAAATAAAAACTTTAGAAAGATATCTTATGCCGGCCTGATTAAGTTTGAAAAAATTTCGAATATCTTCTTTTATAATCGGATCAGGTTCCAGTGGAAGTTTAAAGAGATCTCCAGTAAAGCAGTATTTTAAGTAGCGCAATTCAAGAGATAATTCATGGGCAAAATACCAATCAACTTCAGAAATTTTATCAAGAGCTTCTTGAAGTTTAAGATTTTCTAATGTTAATAAATCTTCTCCTGTAACCCAACGGCAAGTTTCATTTGATACAATATCAAAAAGTCTTGGAGTTCCATTTACATCGATGACATACCCTCCGCCTCTTGTGCCAGTTCCTTCTTTTGCAAAAAGTGTAGATGTTAGTAATAATAATAAAATTGCTGCCAGTGTTTTTTTCATTTTTTCCTTTTAATGAATATATTGTTTCGTTTTATTAATTTTATTAGCGCTAGCACTTTCTAATGATTGATTTAAGCGATAAAAAATGGCCATTGACTGATATATATGTGTTCGATTTTTACCCTGTTTAGATAAATCACAAAGTTGTTGAAAATAATCATCCGTAATGGAACGAACCTCATCTAATTGATCTGGATCAAAGGCCATGACCTCAGTCCCAATAACTTTTTCTTTTGGGGTTTGATTTCGAATACTTTTTTTTATTTGTTCTAAGCAACTTTCATAATAGAGCTGTAAAGTAGTGTTAGGATTATCCGATGAGAGGAGAATATGATCCTTTAATCTTTTATAGGAGCCATTTTTTTGCAGTTCGATAATGCCTATTTTAATCAATCGTTCAATTGTTACTTCCACTACTTTTTTGGAAATATTTAAGTAGGCACCAATTTTATTTGTATCCCACTTTGATGCAAAATTTGAAATCATTTCTAGAATGGCAACACTGCACCAATCGGCCATCAATTTAAATTTTTCATCATTTAAATTTGATTGTTTTGGCTGTTGAAACTTAGATTTTTTTATAATTTTGTTAAGGAGTTCAAATTTAAGATCCACTGATTTTGTTGTTTCTAATTGAACAATAAGTAAAAAGATGTCTTTTTCCTGTTTAGTCCAAGGGATTTTTTGGGCTATATCATGGGCCCTATTTAGAGATATTCTTTTTTTTCCACCTATTATTTGTGATAGACCACCAGGTGATAGCCCCAAATTTTTAGCAAATGCTCGAAGGGAATAGCTTTTATTTTTTTCGATGAGTTTCTTGAGGCATTCCTTTAGTAATAAGGCACTTGAAGTGATGTAATTGGGGATGAGTAATTCCATAGAAGGCTTATAACATACTTAAAACTAAAATGGTATAAATTGGTAAACAATCTGATTGCCCCAGTAAACACTTTAAGGGCCTAATAATAATCAGATTTAAGGAAACAGTGATTATTTATCTATTTTCTAAAATTTGAAAATGAAGTGACTTATGTGCTATGTAAATAAACAAGATAAGTTTTTTTGAGTTTTCATGCTTCAATATTATTATATTCTAAAATTATCATATAATGGTTTTCATTATTTTGGATGGTCCATGCAGCGTAACCTCCCTACCATCCAAGGAAAACTCCACGAGGCATGGTACGATCTTTTTAAGGTTAAAGTAAAAAGTTTTGCCTCCTCTCGCACCGATGCGCAAGTTCACGCAAAATCCCAGTGGATAAAAATAATTAGTCAGAATGAAGTATTAGATTTTGAATATGTAATTGATGAATTAACTAAAAGGCTGCCAGTTGATATTCAAATAATTTCATTTCACAATTGCCCTCCTAAATTTGATATTATGGGAGGAGCAAGCTGGAAGGAATATCGCTATCATTTTGCAAGCCCTCCCATCACAGAAAGTGAATACCACTTAAATTTTAATGAGACCCTCGATATAGAATTAATGAAATTAGCTGCGGGTCATTTTATTGGTAGAGGCGTAAATGCCAAGTATTTTCATCTCTTTCAGAGACGCGAAAGTGAGAAGGTTCTTTTTCAAAGAGAAATTTTTGTTAGCGAAATTTGCGTGGAATATAAAACCCATTATTTTAGAGTTATTGCCCCAGGATTTATGAGACAGATGGTGCGCATTATGGTTGGTGCACTTCTTAACGTGGGTCAGGGACGGGTGAGCCTAGTAGAATTTGAAGAATCCCTAAAAAAGGGAGCGACAAAACCAGTGGGATTTGTCGCTCCTGGATATGGATTATGTCTTCAAGAGACGAATTTTAATGACAATTAGAATTAACCTCTAACACTTTAAACTTCCTTATAAAATCCTTTGCCGATAAAAATGTATAGATAACTGTTCCATCAAATCCACCTGGATCAATATCATATGGAACACTCATTACATTAAAATAACTACTTGGTAATAATTTTACGGAAAATAATGAACTATCATAAACTGGTTTCCTCGCTGGATAATTATTGAATGCATCTACAGTTTTGGCGGTGGGAACTCCTCCATGACAGCCCAATGAATTATAAATATAGGCAACAGTTTTATCTGAAAGATCAAAATATAATTTTTCTTTCTCGTTTTCGTTACATCTCACAACACATTTTTCTAATGCTTTTCCAACATAAACATAAACTGAACGTCTCTCTTCCTGCGCTCTTGATTGATCGTCTCTCGAAAATCCATACATTTTTTCTTCATCAATTACTTGAAAGAGTTCCAGATAACCAAATTTTGAGGAATAAACTTTTTCATAACTACTTGTAAGGTTAAGCAAATGAGAAATAGAATTTTTCATGATTTCGGAGGTTGCTAAAATAATATCTTGGAAACTTTTATCTAACTCATTAAGTAAAGCATTCCTTGCTTCAATTGGTTTTGTAATATTTAAAATGTTGCTATTTTTATTATAAAATTCTATGAGTTCATCAAGTTGTTTCATGGTTTTAGTTAAATTTGTATTTAGATCAAAATCAATGACAGTATTATTAAAAATAGTAAGTCGATTTTTAATAATTTGAATCACCATAATGAGTGATTGGTTTTGATTGAAATCTAGAGGTGAAAAATTATTTAAAAATCCAAAATTGCTACCAAAAAGTTTATCTTTTGTATTAGTGTAATCAAGATCGCTAGTAATCTGTTGAGTTGATTTTACATAGGTATTACTGATTTCTTTAAAGAGAAACTTGATTTTATCTTTTAAATTTCTCATTTCCACTGGATTAATTGCCGGACATGGATTTTTATTCCCACAAAATTCTCCAGATGGAAAAAGATTGTTTAGGGTAATATTGGCAGATTTAAAATCATCAGCAAGTTGTTTAAAGCTTTTAAAGTCATTGGCTCCAAAAGCATAATTGATTAAAAAAAGTAATAGAACAAATCTATAGATCTTCATATTTAGCTCCTACACAACACAAAAAACTCAACGCAACAATATTATAATTATAGAGATTATAGAGCCCCATGTTAATTGAACAAATTTGTTCATTAGATAAACATAATGTAAAATCAAATTAAAATATTCTCAACAACTTTGATCGATTTCTGTTAAATGAAGTATTAATTATAGACCAAGAGTAATCTTTTCCTAAAATTATTTCCCAGGTTTTGGTGTCAGAAAAAATGACGGGCCTTAAAGGCCCTTCATTACTTAAATAACTTATTTTTTTCACTGAATTCAGATTAATTTATAAACTAAGTTCCACGGCATAGGCCAAAGCTAGCTTGGAAAATTTTGCTGCGTGAGTTGCGCTATTATTAGAAATAGCTAATGTATCTTTTGTTGTGTGCAATGCTTTATTCATTGTCTCCATGCTTGCTTCAAAGGGAATAGATGCTGGGTAGCCTTGTCCATGCCAAGAAGCATGATCTGAGCAACCATATCCACACTTACTTTGTCCCCAGGGAACTTTCACATAGGTATCAACTAAGGTTCCAAGAAAATTATTTTGTGCTTGATTAGTATAATCAGTCATGAAAAAGATATCCTTTTGTGGATTACCTTTAAAGTTAGTCATGTCTAGTTGAAGAACTCCGATGACTTTTTCATTTTTCTTTTTAAATTCAGTGGCAATTTCCTTTGAACCAAGTAATCCCACTTCTTCAGCAGCATAGCCAATAAAGATAAGAGTTTTTTCTGGCTTAAAATTATTTTCCACTAGTACTCTGTAAACTTCCATCCAAGTAGCAATTCCAGAGGCATTATCATCAGCTCCAGGAGCAAGTTTACTTCCAAAAAAACTTTGATTAATGGAGTCTAGGTGTCCACCAATAATGATTTTATCCGATGATTTTCCAGGGATAGTGGCGATTACAGATGGCTGAATCCATTTGTTATGTTTATAAAGTTGAACGGAAATATCACTGCGATTTTTAGCCACTATTTTAAGTTGGTTTGCAATCCATTCTGCTGCTTCTACTCCCGATTTATTTTTATAATAACGATCAGGGTAGGATGATAATTTTTGAATGGTGCTTAAAATGTTTTTTTCACTAATTTGGCTTATTAATGGATTAACAATTTTTTGTTGATCGATATTATAAATATCTCTAATTCCAAGATCAAAAAGTGAAAAACTTCTTCTTTGGGATTTTTTTAAAAATTCTTTTGCTTCTTTTAAACTATCGTGAAGGATAAATCCACCACATCTCTTAAATTTTTGATGATTAATTTCGCCAATGGCCGCAAGTGCAACTTTATCTACGATTGCAATCGTTTCATTTTTTGAACGTTGTACTACACTTCCTAGTTCAAAATCGGCCAGTGAATTTTCCTGTTCATTAAATGAATCAGTTCCAATTGTGATAATTTGATTTTCTCCAGAAGCCTCTGGCAATTGGGAATAGATTTGGGAAGTTGATAACTTATCGCTATGAGCGAAAGCAAAACCGCACCCTAATAAGTAAAATATTGTAATAAAATAATAATGTAATCTTTTCATGAATTTCTCCTCGTTGAAAAGCAAATACTATTTTCGACGAGGGAATGGCAATCGTCATTAGGAATTAGTTAATAATTATATAAATATTATAACATATCCTATCTTTTATCATGGACCATGATGATTGGGTCTATCCTATTTGGGCTTTAACAATTTAAAATCCTCTGGATTAAAGGTTACTGTACTGTCTTGGGCCTTCTTATCCACAACTCGAATAAATTTTCGTCCCGTTTGATTGGTTTCATTTTCCATTAGATAAATTCTAATATTATCTTCTGGTGTGGCATAACTCACATCGTCAACGGCAAGTTGATAGCAGGCCACCCCTGATTTTGAATTATAACTCGATTGACTAATGCGATATTTATAGGGTTTTAAATTGTTGACTGAGGAATTATCAATGAGTGGAGGAGTGTTTACTTTTACTTCTGGTAAATTAAATTCTCCATCAAAATCAGTATCCACACTAGCAGCTGGCGGAGCAGGATCATTTTCATCATCTTCTTTAGTTGCTGGAATTCCATATTTAATGGATAAATAATCAGGAAGATCATCTCCATTTGAATCAAATCTTTCTGGATCAGTGCCCACGGCCTTTTCGTCGCAATCAGATAATCCATCGTGATCAATGTCTAAAAGTTCCTTTGTCTCTGGATCAAAACATCCTTGAAAGGGAGTTGCACGTTCAGGTTTACACTGTGGATCTCGGCAGGGTCTACTTTTTGAATCCACTAAAAATTCTATTCCATCAATGACTCCATTTTCATCGGAGTCTGCTTTATCTATAAAACTTCCTAATTCAAGCTCTCTAAAATCTGGCAAGAAATCTCCGTCTAAATCACCCCAAAGTCCAAAATTTTCTAGGTCCCATTGAGTGTTGAGATTTGTCACAATAACATCACTCATTTTTGTGGTTACTTTTTTAATAAAGACATCAGTTAATCGATCGTAATCAATTTTTCCACCATCAAAGGAATAGGCTTCACCTTTTCCAGCTTTTGCCATGGCAGCTAAAATACTGCGAGCAACGGCAATATCCACGTCGATATAGTAGTAACCTGTGTTTAAAACAATTTGTGAAATGGCTGGGCCATAAATGGGTTGCTGTGGGAGTTTCATAAGTGTTTCTTTAATCATGGTGACAATTTCTGGTTCAGAGCTATCAGTTGGAACTCCATCACTTAAATAAATAATAATATGGGCCGAAGTTTTCATGATTCCAGTTTTTTTAGCCTCTTCAGCAGCTTTTATTGCATCTCCACGTATAGTTTCAATAACTGTTGTGAGAGCGGCTTTATAGGGAGTTGCTCCCGCGTCACTTGATCCACCATTTCTTAGTTGAGTCACTATATCTTTAAATTTTTGGCGCTCATTCGTATAGGGACTTGTGTCTGGAATATTAACAAGATCTGGTGGAATGGAGGTATCATTTCCAGAAAATTCAATGAGGGTGTAAAATTCATTGGGGTTATCTTTTCTCGTATCGAGCCAGTCCTCAAGACTTTTATAGCGTCTTGATCGATCGGGATCAGTGGCGGGACGTCCACCACTAGCAATCACATTGGATCCAGATTTATCAATGACGATTGTAATTTTAGTTAGTTGATCCACTTGTGCGGGATCAAGAGTACAAAAATTGGCATTAATATCTCCCTTGGGAATATTAATTTCTGTTTCTTTTTTTAATTCTTGAAAATCTTTTTTTCCACAGGAATAGATGACAAGACTTGTTATGGATAAAAAAAGACAAAGACGCCAAATGCGAGATAACATAGCGAACCTCGTTCCGTAGTTCAATACCTAGACCGGAAAAGACCGACCTGGGTAAGTTAATTTTTGTATAGGCAATTGTGTTCAACGTCTTTTCGTCTAAGAAAAAAAAAACTAAACTATAGAGGACTATGAAAGTAAGTACTGGAGCTATAATTATGAACTTGAGCCAAATTATCAGAAATTTTTTTCTTCTTTTTTTTATTGGAATACAGGGGTTCTCTAGCGCCTTTGCTATTGATAGAGATATGTCTTGGAGTGTGGCAAAAAATGATTATTTAAATTCTCAAACGGAAATTGAAAAAATTAATGCTGCCTATAGTGTCGCTGAGCAGTATTCTATTTCAGAAACTACCAGTGAAAAAAACTTTATTGCTCAAGTAGAAAGTGATTTATCGGATTTATTAGAACAAAGTAATGATTCAGAAATCCAATTAAAAGCTTCCAAGGCTTTGAGCTTTTTACGCATCAAAACTTCTACTATGCTAGTTCGAAAACGTGAAATGACCTCGGGCATGGGAACTGATCGTCAACCAAGTTCCATTGAGATGCAGAAACCCTACGGTAGAGCAGTGGCAAGTTTCACGGAAAATACTAGTGTTCATGATTCCACAACATCTTCGAGATATTATTTTATTACGCATTATGGGGGATATTGTTTGGCAGGACTCGCCTTGTTACTAGTGATGTGGTTAAGTTTTAAATATAAATATTAGATTTATTTAAAGCGTTAAATTGTAATATATTTTTTGATGTGATGTTGCTGGCCCTTTAGTTGTAAAAATTTTCCATATTCCATAATTCCATATATTTCATTTTCGTAATGAGTTAGGCTTGCCGGTAGTAAGTGAAAAGGCTTTTTAAAACTGTTACTCGTTTTTAATACAAGCACAAAAAGGATAGAACTAGTGATTGAGTCGAAATCTATAGGTATTTGCTCATATGACTTCCATGTATCCTGTGGCATTTCCTCATAGGAATTTTCGCGAGATAATAGTAGAAATCCCCTAAAGAGAAAAACCCGCACTCCACCGCTTAGATTTATTGGCCCATGCATAAAATCTTGAGCTGCATGAATGCATTTTTTTATTTCCTTAAAAATTTCCCCACGATGATTAGTTGTGAGGGAAAAATAAAGATCTCTAATGAGAGATTCTGAACCTCGAAAATCAGAGAGGTGATTATGATGAATGAGAAATCCGATACCAATATTTGGTAGGAAAATTTTCTTAAGGAAATCGAGCTTGATAAGATGGCATTTTAGAATGTGTGCTAGTTCATTTTGTTGCTGGACGTATGCTCGCAAGTAATGGGGATATTGCGACTTGATGGTGGGTATTAGAGAGTGACGCACTAGGTTTCGTTCAAATTTTAGTGAGCTATTAGTAGAATCTTCAAAGAAAGAAAAATGATTTTCTAACATAAATCTTTTAATTTGATTTTTACTAAGACAAAGAAATGGGCGAACAAAAATCCCATTTTTAAGTGGAATACCAAGAGTACTTTTTAGAGAACTCGTCGTCCCTCTTTTCATCGTACTCCACTCAAAACTATCGTCTAGGTGGTGCCCAGTCCAAATGCTATCAAGATCAAATTCATTTTTTATTTTCTTAAAAAAATCATAGCGCTTGCTGCGTGCATGATCTTCACTAAATTTTTTCATTTTAAGTTTTAGAATCGAAATTGGGAGGTCAAATGAATTGCAATGAGCCTTTAAAAAATCCTCTTCTTTTTGATTTTCAAAGCCCCGTGTTCCGTGATTAAGGTGAATGACATGCAAATACATTTCAGGGTGTTTTTGATTGTAATATTGACTCATCCAAAGGAGGGCCATGGAATCAATGCCAGTGGAAACAGCAATGCCTAGGCGTTTAGGACGAAAATGAAATTGCTGAAGGAATGATTCCAAGTTTTGCAGACATTTATGGCCGTAGAGATTTAACTTGGGCAGGGTACTATTCATGGATTAATCGTTGACAAGGGTTGGTGTCATTATTTACCATGCAAATTCCCGCAATTAATAGTGTTTGTAGTAATAAATTGAAAATTTTCGAGAAAATTTTGAGATAATTTTTTTTAAACTGGCCAGGTAGCTCAGTTGGTGAGAGCGGCGGATTCATAACCCGCAGGTCGGCGGTTCGAACCCGCCTTTGGCCACCATTCAAAATAAGCATTTCAAAATCAGCATCTCAAAATCAATTTAGACAACCTATGAACTATGAAAACTTACAAACTCGTTTTAGATTGGGATCAGAGGAGTACATCTCAGGGTGATAACCGTTTCCTGAATATTCCTTTCCATATAAGTTTTGATCTCTTATATGGTATCCATAGCCAATTCCATTAATGGCGTAAACGTTTTCAGGAACGTCAAAATATTGAAAAGCCAATCCAAAAAGTGCACCATTTGCCAGTGGTAGATTCAATGTTCCTTGATTTGAACTAATATTTTTTTGATAATTCCATATTCCAGGTGTGATTAAGTTTGATCCATTTGTGGATTTTGCCCTACCCGCTAGAATAATGGGAAGACTTCCTGAACGACCAGTATTTTGTACAATGTGATGTACCACGTGGTTATTTGCATAAAAAAATGTGGGACTAAAAACTCCCATGGAATAATCACTTAGACCATACATTTTCCATTTTCTCACAATTTCAGAAAATACATTTTTAAATATGGATTGAATAAAATCAGCTTGAGGTTTATGACAATCAATTGAATCACTATTGAGGCTTTGGATGATAGAGCCCTCGTGAGAACCATAATGAAGATTCGTATTTACGGATAAATCAGGATTAAGGGGATGGTAAGAAGTAATATCAATAAGATTATTTCCTGATACGCTGCAAGCCAAGCAGACCAGTGATGTAAAAGCATCCAAGTAATCTTTTCTTGATTGATAGGTTGTTAGTGCAGGACTGTCAATTCCATCAACCATTCCGATGTTTCCAAGGGAAGGTATGGGAGGAACACTAATTTGTGAGAGTTGTTGGGAGGCAAATGATCTTTGCTCATTGTTTATTTGGTTTAAGGGGACATTAAAAGTTTTTTGCACATCCCTAAGTACACTAGCATAATTATTTAAATTAAATTTATCCGTTGCACTTAATGCACTTGATGATGCAAGGGACGTAATTTTTTCTAAAGCAATTTTAAAAAAGTGATTTCTATTTATGGTTCCACCAGGAGGATTTCCGCCGCTACCTCCACCACTATTCCCATTACTACTTCCGCCACTACCACTACCGCTTCCACCATTTCCTCCACTACCAAGATCTGGAGCAACTTTTAGAATTTGATTGAGCATCGTTTGAAGACTAGAAGTGGCAGCAAAAAAATTTCCATTATTGTCGCAAACATTAGATAAATTTTGTCCAAATGGATTTAAGTATTGGGACCCACTACTAATACGAAAATAATAAGTATTACAACTTTGTCCGGAATTTTTTAGATAGTTTGCAATTGCATAATCATAGGTTCCCACTTGTGGTCCATCACCAGGCATGGCCTCCATGGAAAATCTGCTACCTTTTAAGGAGTGACCTTTCCACATTTGTCCAGCATGTTGTGCCGCAAGTCCCTGACTGCTAGTTCCCAATATCCAACTTAATTCAGCTATGACTTCAGGTGAAATTCCGTTAACAATGAGAGGCAAATTTTTAAATTTTGGTGAATATTGAATTCTAGGATTTAATGAAGAGGTTTGATAATTTTCAATGCTCCCAGGAGTTCCCTGTAATCTATAATGATGACAACCTTCTGGAGCGATTAGATTCACTAAATTTTTTGTCATTCCCATTGGAGCATTTCCACTTTGTCCCCTTGCTTTTCCAACGCTTAGGGATTCAAGAAAGGGAATGGCCATCATCCCATAACCAGAAAGTTTTAAGAGCGTCCTTCTTGTTAAGGGGTTTTGAGAAACTAAATTTTTTATATCGCTCATAAAATCCTCTACAACATAAAATTATTTTTCATTTTTATTCACTTGAAAAATATGATCAATGTCTTGTGCAAGTGATCGATACATAACTTCATTGGTGGCATTTTTTATGATTAGGTCCTGGTATCTTGCAAGATTACCAACAGA
>Ga0247844_1006106_pt1 | contig 14680 bp, 11 predicted proteins | sample LaCtaG_FD_192421 | JGI IMG/M metagenome (GOLD analysis project Ga0247844, IMG submission 192421) | Freshwater microbial communities from meromictic Lake La Cruz, Castile-La Mancha, Spain - LaCruzMarch201714.5m_1 | ecosystem: Environmental > Aquatic > Freshwater > Lake | place: Spain: Castile-La... | reverse complement strand
AAGGCGCACAGTGACCACGGGCTGAATGCCGAAATGTGCCGGAAAAAAACTTTTTAAAACATAGTGTCATCCGTCACAGTGTCATCGTTGAATCACGGTGGAACGTTGGGCAAAGGTTTGAAAAGCGATTCCGATTCAAGATCAATATAAGGGGACGTAAGATCGGCAAAGTGGTTTGGGAAACCCTATCTTTTTTTTAGCTCGTGGAGATTTTGGAATGCGTTCCGAAGTTTGGGATTAATCACGATGCGATCGATTGACCTTACCCGGCCATTAATCGAGCCCAAATACTAATGCATCAGATGTACCGAAAAACGAAGTCGCGGCAGAATGTTGTACGTTTGTACTGGATACGGTGACGTGTAATTAATCGCATTATTGTTCAGTCCTCAATTAACCACTCCTGTAATGAGTAATATCTGATAGTAGAGAAACGGATCCATTTGCACCCGCAAGAGATTGCCCTCCCGTATAATCCGATCTGTAGAAAGTTGCACCGGATTCAGGGTTGTGTCATCTCCGGCTTGAATACAATGCACGTCATATGTCGTAAATCCGGCCATGTCTTGCGGGAGCTGCACACTCAACTCCGCCGGCGGAGCCGAGATCATCGCGTCGGCAGACAGATTGTAACCCCGGTTAACCATATGAACCAGCAACGCCGGTTTGCCGTCAACTTCGGTTTGTGCGACTGTAATTCCGGCGTTAAAAGATGGCACCGTAGCAACCGGTGCGGATGTGATTCCTGCGGCAGCTAGAAGGGCCTGTAATTGATTGGCCGCCGTTAAATTCTTGGACACGGTTCGGTAAAGTGACCCCGGCGTATTTGTTGTCGCTTGGAATCCAGAATGTGAAAAACCGGAGAAAGCAGCGGTACTGCGCGGCATCAACAAGCCGTCAGGAGGAAATCGTGTTCCGGTTCCGCCGGTTGAGATCACGCGTCCACCGCCTTGGACATACGTCTTAATAGCCTCAACAGACTGCGTGCTGATCGTGCTGTATGAAGGAAGAATTACTACCCGGTAACGATTGAGCGCATTTGCCGTTAAATTACTATTACAGAGTAATACATCCCATTGCAGATCATGATCCTCCAGGTAATCGCACCACCCTGAATATTCCAATGTAAATGGCTCCACGTAGCGCGAACCGACCGTCACCGAGGCAACTTCACTCCAAGGATCAAAAACAACGCCGATATCCGCCTGATTAGTACCCGCTAGAAACCCGAGGTTTTCTGCCTGTTGAATAAACCGTGTAATGGACCGGAAGCTGTTCGTCGTGCCAAGGCTTGTCCGGCCATATAACATTGTATAATTCCAATCCGGTATCAGGCGGTTTATGAGACAGTTATAAGCAACCAGTTTGTGCAGTTCCGGCCGGCCCTTGTACTGCGCCTGCGAGACAAAAACCGAAGCCCAAGCATAGCCTGTTTCGGAAACGGCCGCAGCCAACTTGCCTATATATCCATATCGGCCACCCTGAAAAGGAAGGTTATTGGTGCTAAGTCCAAATCCGTTGTCCGCACTCCATTCAAAATACGGAACATCGAGAAGTCCCTTATATAATGCCGCACCCGGCCAAGTTGGAATCAGATTGCCGCTCACCGCCAGCCTTGGAGAATATTCAGCAGCAATCCGGTTAATATTCTTCCGAAGCGACGCCATCATGGCTGTCCGCTGCTCAAGGAAAGCGATTTTATAACACTGCCAGAGCTTGTTGGTATTCCACGCTGCTGATGTGTAGGACCCTGTTGCCCGGATATACCCGCTTATCGAGAATTCACTCTCATTGGTGACACCCATAGCGGCCAGTTCCGGCGGAGTAAAATGGCTCTGCAACCACGTACAGAAATTATGCTCGGTCCAAAGACCAAAACATCTGACATCCGGGCTATATAGCGTCAGAGAATTATTCAGTCCATCAATGTGTACGCCATCAATTCCAGGAAGAGTTCCGTTCGTACGGACAGAAAGTCGCTGAACCATGCTACGGATATCCGCCGTCATCAAATTCAAAACCTGAAGATTTCCAAAATCCATCCGGTTGCTGTCTTTTTCAATTACCCAGCACCCGTTCTGCTTAAAACTAACCTGATCAATCCCAAGCAGTGCAGCTTGTGCATCCGTCAAATCAGGACTTGTAACCAAGCTTTCACCGGACAATCCCTCTACAGTCCGTGCCGCCAGTGACGAATTAAAGGTCTCATACGAAACAAGAGATCCATCCGGATTAACTGGCACAGGAAGCTTTAGGGACTGCGGTGAGACATAACCAGACCATGCCGGATTGTTGTACCACTCCCGCGTGCTAATCCAGCGCGCATCCGTGCGAAAACCTGAGCGGGTCGCCAACGCATTGGTCAAAGTTGCGTAATTAAACCCGATCAAAAACGGCGTACCTGTACCCGAATAATTAAACAACAGGATTTCATCCAGACCACATTCTCCAAGATAACAAAACCGCCGGTAACCGTTTGTGCCGGCATCATCCCACCACGCGTTGGCGCTTCCTTTTGCCGCCTGAATATCCTGCTCCCAAGTCCCATACCGGCCGCTGAACCAGCCAGGTCGAGTCACGTCCGGCGGACCGATTGATGCCGACGTAAACCCGCGATTATTGGCAATAATTGTATGTATGGAGCACAACCAAGCCGTATCCGGCCGGGACGGAAGACTGCTCTGCGGAAAAACAAAGGCGCCCGATGCGGCAGAAAGAGTCAGGCCAATGATCCAGACCATCAAAACCTTATTACGCATTTCTACCTCGTTCGCTATTTATTGATCGTATGATTTCCACCATTTTACGGATGTCTCAATATCGTCAGGGGAAACGACAGCGCAATCATCTTCAATTCGTCGGGCGTTGGCTAATAAATATTCTTCTGCGTCCGGACTCCAAAGTCCATTGCGCTCTTCAACAATTTTCGCCAGCTCTTTGCAAAGCGGACAGCCTTTGTCTTTCAGCTCAGCCAGTGAGACCAACGGCATGCTGATACCGGTGTAAATCAGTTTTTTTTCCGCCGGAAATCTTCGGTAGATTCAGCGTGGTTTCAATCACCGCATCTAGGCCTCCGACATGCGTAATCATAGTCGATGGGTTCAGCAGTCCCGCCTCCATCATTTTCAGCGACTCGATCATGTCGTCCGTATTGCCGCCACTGGTACCGACGATATGCGTCGCCGCGTAATGCACGTTGTAGAAGTTAAAACTGGCGGAGAACTCCGGATCGGTCGGACCGGCAAAGAAGTTCAAATTGCAGATGAATTTCGGTATTTACCAAAATAACTCGCAGAATATTCGGTTTTTAAAAAGACACCCGAGACGGTTCCAATACGTACCACGGGCGTCACCGTCGGCCTGAATGATTGGAGTGATTATTCGATTTTTTACCGGCTATCAGCGGTTTTTTGACTACTGAAGTTTGAAATGTTGTTCCAAACAAATTATATTTTCCTGCGAAAAACAATACTTCACTTTGAGTGTTCGTAATAGGCGACAGTTCAATATACATTTTCACCTTCATTAAATGTGTCAAGGGTCATACAGCATTTCGGTTTCCGTGAACCTGCGTCCTAATAAATCGCCGAAAGCAGCGACCGTCGACCGAATCAGTTCAGACGGAAAAGTTGGCACTGCTAGTTGGCTGTGGCGTATTTTTATACGGCTGATGGCCACATTTTTATGGTATATTTTCTTCTTCGCTGATCTTCCGGCGAACGCTTTGGCGGGAGACGTCGTGATTTTTGAACAGCCTGCGCTTGACGGACTTGCCGGTAATTTTTTTGTGCCGCCAGCGACCAAACAGCCGCCGCCTTCCGGCATTTTCAGCACAATCCTCTGGCAGCCAAATCCAAATCGGACCGACGGCACACTATATCCCTCAACGTGGGATGCAGGAGAAAAAACAGGGTTCCATCCTCGACCTCCAGTCAGCAATTATTCCGGCAGCTTCCGTTCAACTACCGGTTCTTCAACCCTGCAGATACAAGGCGACACTATCGGCGTGTATCTCAATTCTGCAGATTTGCCAGCTGGCTCGCCTGGTATGAAATTTATGATAACTCCGCAATATACAATACCAAAGGAAGTGCGGATTCATCCGTTTGCCACTCCGGAAGTTTCAGTTATTGCGACACTCGAATTGCAAATACCAACCGCCGTCGATAAACAAGTAAAACGGAACAACACGTACGCAAACGCCGTACTGCTATTTACCGACGCCACCAGCGGAACAAAACTCAGTTACACCGGCGGGTTTTTCTTTAACGGCCACGCCAACAGCAGAGAAAATATCGGCTATGACATACCAACCCAAAGCTTCATGATTCAATCACCGCTTAGAACAAACAGCACGTGGACAACCATGTTCGCGGATTCTGCACCGCAGCAGGGAACCCCTTGGCTAGGATGGAAGAAATTCAACTTTGCAATCACGGAAGAGAATTTCAAGACAGCCCTTCTTGCCGTAAAAAATGCAGTGCCGACAAGCCGCGCATCCATGAATCCGGCAGACTATTCGCTAGACCACTTTCACCTCAATGCAGAGATGCATTTTCAGACTAATGTAGCACCAACGGAACTCGGATGGTCTATGCGAAATGCACGAATGTTTATTCGCAATCCGAAATGAACGTTGAGGATGAGTGGCCCGCCGACACCGGTCATCCCGATGCAAAAACCGATTAGCATCCCCAGCACAAAGCGTCCAGCCAACTCCAATAAGGTCAGATTAAAAACAACCATTTATCTCCAATCACAAACCCAGTACGTACTCAGGGAAATCCCACAACTACCGCAGCCGGCAAAACACTCTTCCCTATGTTCTCACTGTTAACTGTTTTGGGTAACCGCTTTTTCAATACAGTTTTTATCGTTCCACTCGAAAAGCTGTCCATCGACTTTAATCGGAGTTCGGTTTCCCCGGAGAAGCTGCAACGAAATTTTAGACGATGTACAGGAGACCTCCAAAAGTGCCCCACGATAAGAAATCCGAAACCGGAGTGTCTTCCAGTGAGCCGGCAGGTGCGGATTGATCTCCAGACACTCTTGCGTCGTCTGCACTCCAGCAAAGCCAGCGACCGCACCCAGATATGTTCCGCCGTGACAGGCCGTATGAAGTCCGGTTTCGGTTTCATTTTTAACATCGTGAAGATCCATTGCTGCACCGAGCCGGAAAAGTTGATAAGCCCTATCCACAGCACCAGCCTTGGCACCGACGATGGCGCATACGCCCGGAGACAGCGACGAATACTGCAACGTCCGTTTATCGTAATAATCAAACGTGGCTTTAATTTCTGCCTGACTGAATTTTTCCGGCAGCAGATAAACCGGCAGCACTGCATCTGCCTGTTTGATCAGCTGCGTCTGCGTGGCATGCGCCTGAATTGCATCCTGTCGCTCGGCATCAGGCAGTCCGGCACCGACCGACTGGTCGGGATAGCGCGGCATTCCCAGCTCACTGCAATGCGTGATCGGCAGATCCTTGCACTGGAAGTACCCAGCGAACTGTTCAATAACACCGGCTTTCAGCGGCGGCAGGTAAATTTTTTCAGCGATCCTACGGAACTGCGACAGTTCCGTTTCGGTCAGCCCTGTGAACCGGATAACATCGTAGCGCTGCTTGGGTGAAGCACTTTCCAGATATTTGAAAAACTGCTCGAACAGATACTTCGTGAGAAAGTTGGTGTAATAGTTGTCGTCGATATTCGTATGATATTCGTCAGGGCCCATCACGCCGCGCAGATGATATTCCGCCGCATCCGGCGCGTTCTGCCTAAAAATAAAACTCTTCCAGAAACGCATGGATTCGGCGATCACCGGCATCAATTTCGAGCGTAGGAAATACTCATCGCCGGTCTGGTTGTAATAATGGAAACAGGCGTATGCAACGTCGGAAACCAGATGGTATTGATTGAGAATATCACGGCGCAGAATACGTCCGTCCAGCGTGACCGTTTGCCGAATTCCCTCATTGCCGAGCTCGTCGGACTGCCACGGCCAGAGACAGCCTTCAAAGCCCTGCTCGCAGGCGCGGCGCCGGGCGGCTCCCAGCGTCCGGAAACGGAATTCGAGCAGGTTGCGCGCAACGGCTGGATTGGTATTCAGATAGAACGGAAGCAGATAGATTTCCGTATCCCAGAAATAATGTCCGCCGTAATGCTCGGTAGAGAGTCCTTTGGCCCCGATGGCGAAGGCCGAAGTATGTTCCGCGCCGAGGCCGATCAGCTGGTAAATATTGAATCGCAACATCCGCTGCATTTCATCGTCGCCTTCGATCACAACGTCGGCGGCTTCCCAACGCCTGGAAAGAACAAATGCCGAGCGTTTCAGCTCTTCCTCGAACCCCGCGTGTTTCATGCGCTCGAGCTTGTTTTGCACCGTTGTCTTCAAGGCCGCCGGTGTCAGGTCACGAGAATCGCCGATCACAAAAAATTTAGTGACTGTGCGAGGAATTCCAGCAACGGTTTCGAGCTTGATAATCTCAATATTCTTTTCGTAATCAATTTTACGGCACCGCTGAAGAACCGGCCCGGCCACCGCCGTAAAGGAGGCTGAATCGACCAGCGTGCCGCGATCGCGCAGGGCAATCCGAGCATAAAAATTTTCCGCGTACTGGTCGTTGAATTCGATCAGAGAATAATGCTTCACCGTTTCGTCATACTGATAACTGCCTTCACGGCTGGGCTGGTACGCATCAAAAACCGTTTTAACCACAACCGAACCAGAATAGTTTTCAAACGTAAACGTGTATTCCACAGCACCGCAGTTGATGTCGTGGAAACTCAGGAACCGCAGGCTTTCAATCTTACAAATTTTGCCGCCGGGCGATTCCATCCTGATGGAACGCAACAGCACGCCGCGCTGCATATCCAGCTCACGCCGGTACTCTTTTACAGCGCAGGTGTCCGAAGAAATTTTTTCGCCGGCGCACTCCAGCCAGACGGGAAGAAGGTTCGGAAAATTGACGATCTCCGGAGCAACACATTCGGACTGGTCGAACAGTCCGGCGATGTAACACCCCGGCTTGGACGCGATAGTGCTTTCGTCTTCAATCCCGCGCATTCCCATATAGGCATTGCTTAAGGTAAAGAGAGATTCCCAGTAATTTTCCCGCTCCTGGGACGCCAACTTATTAACAATAAAAAAAGCACTCATTCAAAAACTCCGAACCATTCTTCACGCATCACCTAGAAAACAATCGCAACTTTGCGGATATTTTCTTTTTTCCCGCGAATGGTTTCAATCATCGCCGGAACCTCACAGAGCTTGATGCGGTGCGTAATCATATCAGACAGATCAATCACGCCGCTTTCAACCAGCGCCAGCGCTTTACGATGAGCAAGCTCAATATAGTCGTAATGGAATCCGGCCGAGAAGACAGCCAGCGCTTTTTCATGAATCCAGAAAAAGTTGCCGTTCGGTACCGGCTCGGTCGGAACACCGAACATTCCAACACGGCCTAAGCGGCGCGGCAGACGGGTCATCATATTAATTGTGTCCGGCTCACCACAGGCGTCGATACAAACATCAACACCTTCGCCTCCAGTCAGCGCTTCAACGCACCTGACGACATCTTCGGCATACGGATCAATGACATGATCAGCGCCATGAGCCAGCGCATACGCCCGCTTTTCCGGATTCGGTTCAATCACAATCAGTTTCGTCGCTCCGGCGGCTTTGATCATTTTGCGGAAATAGTTTCCGGCCCCGCCATGTCCCAGCACAGCCACCGTGTCGCCAAGACGCACCACCTGCTCGGTCATCAGCCAGACCGCCGCCGCCATTTCCAGCAGCGCGCCGGTTTCGGCGGACATCGTGGATGGAATTTTCAAATAGTCACAGTTGGTGACCACATATTCGGCATATCCTCCGGAAGCAAACCAGCCGCGAATCGACACTCGGTCGCCGACATTCACCGTCGTTACCGCAGAGCCTTTCTGAAGAACAATGCCGCAGATTTCGTGACCGAGAATGAACGGAGCCTTCGAGCTGTTCGTTCCCGGAGGGCCGTTATGCACATCTGCGCCATCCATCAGGTGTTTGTCCGTCAGGTTGCAGATACAGGTTACTTCGTTTTTGATCAGAATGCTTTTATCGTCCCACAGTTGCGGAACCGGCACTTCTTTGATTTCCAATTTACCTGCGGCAGTTACCACACCAGCCTTCATCATTTTCGGAATACTCATTCTCCATTCTCCTTGTTGATAATTTTGATTTTAATCACGTTGTTGCTATCTTCTGCATATTTTGAAAAAGCGTCATTAATCCGTTCCAGCGGATAGGCGTGAGTTACAAACCGGCTTAAATCAATTTTCTTTTCATCCAGTAACTGAAGTGCACGCTCAAACGAAAAGTGATCCATGCGATCTTTAAAACTGCCGTAAGAAAGGATGGTGTGCCCTTTATCATGCATACGCATAAAAGTATATTGCGCCGGCTCTGCTATCACGCCGAACTGAATGATCCGCGCGCCGTAAGGTCTGGTTACCAGCGGTGCGAGCTCTGCCGCCGCAGCTCTTCCGGAAGCTTCAATAACCACATCACCGCCGCGTTCGCCCGCCGCCGCAACAATCTTTTTCCCAATATCCGGAAGGCTGGGATCCAACGCCACATCGGCACCCAGCTCCAACGCCAGAGCGCGCTTCATCGGACTCGGGTCGGTGACAACAATTCTTGACGCACCAGAAAGCCTGCACAGTTGCGTATAAACAAGTCCGGCAGGCCCCTGCCCCAGCACCACGGCTGTGTCCCCCGGCCAGACCTGTCCGGCGCACATATGGTAAACCTTGTAAACCAGCTCGGAGAGTGCCGCCTCTTCCCATGTAAGCCCGTCAGGAACGCGCAATACGCGATTTTCCGGGACACACATAAAATCAGCAAATGAACCCCAATAATCGACTGTCACCCGGTCGCCCGGCTTGAACGCTTTGACCATCGAACCGGTTTTGGAAACGATTCCGGCCGTTTCGTGGCCTAATATGACATCCAACTCATGTGGACGGCGGCCGTCGATAATCTCGCTGTCGGTCGAATTGCAAAGCGTACTGATCCAAACCTGCACCTGAACCTCGTTCGCTTTCGGTTCCGGAACCGTCACTTCTTCGACAGACAGGCGGCCAAGCTGTCTAAAATATACTGCTCTCATTTTCATAATGCACTTTTGAGCTGTTTAAAAATTTCGCGGTTATAGATGGATCGAACAGGGCCGCCAAGCAGCGGATCACAGGTTTCTTTCATCCACGCAAACAGCTTTTGCTGGAGATCGATCCGGACGGCAGTGTGAGCTGAATCGGCGGCCAGATTATTCTGCTCCCACGGGTCGGCTTCCAGATCGTAGAGCTCAACCCGCGGACGCAATTCCATGTATTTTTCAATAGAAGTGCGATAGACACTCCCTTTCTGAACGTCCGACGGAGCGTCATAAGCGACGTTAAGTTCAAAATTAATTATATATTTATAACGCTCCGTGCGGATACAGCGGATCGGATCATAGTCACGGTGATACGTTTTCTCCGCGAAAATTTCTCCGTTTTCAAAATACGGTTTTCCAGAAAGCAACGAATAAAAACTGCGTCCCTGAACCTTTTTTTCAACCGGAATTCCCGCTTGATCAAGTAGCGTCGGAAAATAATCGATGTTAGAAATAAGACAATCGTGACGGATATTTTCCGGCACTCCGCCGCCCCATAAAATCAGCGGAGTTTCAATACCCTGATCGTATAGTGAACATTTGGCGCGCGGCATGGCTACGCCGTGGTCGGCGGTGAATAATACAAGCGTATCGTCTTTGAGTCCGTGCCTTTCAAGACTGCTTAATAATTCACCGACTGCGGCGTCCATCCGGCGAATGCATCCCTGCATAGCTCCGAACTCCTGTTCTGCCGCTGCTTTCTGCTCCGACGTTTCCTGCGGAATATACGGAGGAATCCAGATACCCTTCCCGACATCCGGCTCACATCCTTTAAAGTCGAATGGGCGATGCGGTTCAAATATACCGGCGTAGAGGAAGAACGGCTTATCTGAATCTTTCATCCGATCAAAATAGAAATCCGCCCGTTCCGCTAGATCCAGCGCGTCAGGATGAGTTTCGTTGCGAGTAACTTCATCGCACAGCGCAAATACCCTTTCATTCCGGATCACCGTAGTCTGATAGCCAACGTTATCAATACGGTCGTTTTCGTGCCAGTTGCCTAACAAACAGGTGTCATATCCATTTTCCTTCAGCACCTGCGCAAGATGTTTCTCACCTTCATTGAAATGCCAGAGAAAATCGGCATGTGTTAAACCCATCACACCATTTGAATGAGGATATCTGCCGGTAAAAATAGCGGCACGGGACGGGGAACAGCCCGGCGAAGTGCAATAGTTGTGCTCAAACAACGTCCCTTGCGCAGCCATGCGTTCCAGATTCGGCGTATTAACAGTGTGCACTCCGTACGGACTGATGTGTTGCCCGAGGTCGTGCGCGATAATTAAAAGAATATTTTTCCGCTTCATTCTACATCCAGCTTGTTTTTGTCATATTTATTGCCGCGCCTACACCGTGCATACTCGAACTGCCTCACGGAGACGGATTGGCTGATATCTATTCATCGAACACTTTCGTCAATCATGCGCAGTTCGTCGTCTGAAAATTCACGGTTGGCCAGCGCCTTGACGTTCTCTTCAATCTGCGCCACCCGGCTGGCTCCGATAAGCGCCGAGGTGACCCGCCCTCCGCGAAGCACCCACGCCAGCGCCATTTGCGCCAAACTCTGTCCGCGTTGTTTGGCCACGGAATTAAGTTCCTGTATCTGCTTAATCCGCTCCGGCGTAACATGATCGCGTGTAAGGAAACCGTACGACTTTGCGGCGCGGGAATCCTCGGGAACGCCGTTCAGATAGCGGCCGGTAAGCAGCCCCTGAGCCAGCGGACAAAAAGCGATACAGCCGATACCTTCATCCTCCAGTGTATCCAGCAATCCGGTAGTTTCGGGATCGCGATTCAGCAACGAGTACTTCGGCTGATGGATCAAACACGGAGTTCCCAGTTCGCGGAGGATCTTGGCCGCAGCCCGGGTTTCTTCAGCAGAGTAACTTGAAATACCGGCGTAGCGCGCTTTCCCCTGACGAACGGCGTGATCGAGAGCACCCATCGTTTCCTCCAGCGGAGTGTCGGGATCCGGACGGTGCGAGTAGAAAATATCCACATGATCAAGTCCCATGCGGCGCAGACTCTGATCAAGGCTATCGAGCAGATACTTGCGTGATCCCCATTCGCCGTAAGGTCCCGGCCACATCCGGTATCCAGCCTTGGTTGAGATGACGAGTTCTTCACGGTAGCCCGCAAAATCGTCCCGGAAGAGCCGTCCGAAATTTTCCTCGGCGGAGCCGGGCGGCGGGCCGTAGTTGTTGGCGAGGTCGAAGTGTGTGATCCCCAGATCAAATGCCCGCCGCAGCATAGCCCGCTGGTTTTCCAGCACATCCACGCCGCCAAAGTTGTGCCACAATCCAAGAGATAAGGCGGGGAGCTTCAGCCCGCTCCGGCCTGAACGGTGATAGGTTATTGCTTCATAACGAGGCTGATCCGGCAGCCAATTCATAACAAGCCTTTCTTTTTACATTCATTAAACCAGCCGCCATTCCGGCGGCAAAACGGTTTGGGATGCTGGTTTGCCGTCCTTGATTTCCCAGCATATTTCCGCGAAACCGTCCGACAGCGGAATCCGCCCACGGCACGCGGTCAGCGGCAGATTTTCAGAGACCAGAACTTCCACCGTTTTGTTCACCGGATCAATCCGCCGAACACCGAGCAGATCACGAAACAGGTGGACGCAAACATGTGATGCAAAACCGTGATTACAGCTGGCGCGCACATCTTTGTGCTCCCACAGCGTGCCGGTCTTGCGGGCCATTTCCAGAAAAAGTCCTTTCATTTCTCCTATGAGCCGAGCCTGTTCGCCATAGCGGGCGAGCAGCTCCATCCGCAGGTAATATCCAATAAAGACGTTTGCCGGGTAAACCGCGTCGTATATGCCGGGTCTACGGCCGGGGCCGAACTGTTCGAGCAGAATTCGCCAGAGTCCAGAAAACTGCGCCGGAGAGGCGGTGCCGCAGAAAAAGGCGTAGTACTGACAAACTTCGGTTGACTGGCCAGAGAGCACCAACACACCCCGTGTGTTACGCACCGCGTTATCGATGAAAAACTTTCCGGCAAACGACTGTTTCCTCACGGTCTCATGAACAGCGGCGGCGGCATGAACCAACTCCGGGGCATCATAAAGACGGGCTGCACTTTCCAGCATCCGGGCATAAAGCATGTTCGTCGGATAGTTCACATCTTCGGTCAACTTATTGGCTTGAGACCATTCGATGAAATTCCACGACGGCAGCTTTTCCAGCAAGCCGTCGGAATTGATGAACGGTTTAAAATAATTGAGCAACCCAAACACTTTAGGTTTCATCGCCATTACCAATACGGTATCCCCAGTGCGCTGTAGGTATTCCTCCAGCTCAATCACCAGCCACATGGCCCACTGCGGAATATGCCGCCCGCCGGGGTGGTCCGACGGATAACACATCGGCAGCATGCCGTCCGGCATATCCATGAAACGCTCCGGCACGGCAAAATTTTCGATGAAATTATGTTCCACAGCAGAGTTACCGCATAGTAACGGTTCGACCCGTCCAGTGAAAAAGCTGTCGCATAGCCACCCCGCGCGTTCACGACCAGGGCAATCCATATACAGATCCGCCGCGTTCTGACGGAACGTTTGCCGTCCGGCCTCAAACAACTGATTTAAATCGGCGTCGCTACATTCAAATTCCGCTTTAGAAGCCTGATCATTCACATATTCCCGCAAACCCGCCGACACGTCCGCTTCACCGTCGAGCTGAATCAGCTTCAGATAACGGAATGTATATGGCTCAATCGACTCCAGTTCATAGGCGCCCGGTTGCAGCTGATAATAAATCAGATTCAATGAATGGTTGCGTTCAATGCCAACATCGCCGTTCACCAACACTTCATCGAAAACAACCAGCAGCCGGATCGGTGTTTTGCAAGACACCTTCAGCTGAATAAAGCCGGTCAGATTGGTTCCTAAATCCACAATCCGGTATTGGCCCAACCCTTCAGCTGAAAAAATGCACGATTGGTGAACATGCAGAATATCCAGCTCGAACTCTTCCGGCATAAATGATCCCAGCGTTTTGTAATGCGGATCATTCATCCACCAGTATCCCGTTTTGTTGACAGGATTTTCAGAATAATCCACCCGCCCAACAGAAACCGTCGTCCGGGCAGGAAGAATTTTAAACTCCGACAATGCCACGCCGCGCGGCAGCAGTTTTTTCTCCGGCAGTACTTCACAGCAGAGCGGTGTGAACTCCGCCTTAATCTGATTACGCCAATCATCAAAGCCGGGCGCCATGCAATAGGCTTCAACAAATGGTCGCTGGAAACTGTAACGTTCCAGCTTTTGAATTCGTTCAGGAAGAATTAATGCATCAAATCCGGTGCCGCCAGTTGCCGCCATTACGGCGGTGCCCACTACAAGTTCGGCCTGAAGAAAAGACGACTGATTCAGATAGGCAAAACTGCAGCAATTGTACCCGACGACTTCGATCGCCAGCAGGTTATCGCCAGAAACAATGCAACTGGAAAGATTCAATACATCCACCCTATAGAACCCGTGCGGACCGCGTGCCGGGCCATGCTGAATAAACTCCCCGTTCATAAAAACGCGGTATAGTGTCGCGCCGGTCAGTCGCAAAAATACCTGAGAGTCCCCGCCAACGGTAAAAACCGACCGGAAGCCAACATGAATATTCTTCTTCTTTTCTAACCCTGCCGGCCACACCGGACGCGCTACTTCAAACATTACTTATTTCTCCTGAACACTTTTCTGACAAAAAGGTTCGGCTGGCAGCCCGGCACTATTCTGCAAGGTGACAGACGGTTCGACCCAGTTCGCCCAAGCGTAGCGCACAGAAACCGGCGCAATAATCGATTCACAAGTCAACTCAACAGCGTCTTTAGCAACAATACGTGCGTAAACCGGTTGAAATTTGTCGTCAGAACCGGCGACTTCAAAAGCCGGAACTTCTGCTTTCCCATCGCTCGTCCGAAGGCCGTCTTCAGCACAACTGAATTCAACAAGAACACGACGGTCTTTGATTTTCATTTGTTTGAATGCCGGTCCGCGCGAAACGATCTTTTTCCCATAGGCCTGATTCAATGCCAATCGAGCCAGTCGTTCACCGACCGGCTGTTTGAAACGGGGATGAATTTGCTGTTTTTCTCCACAGTCAATAGCCAATGCCATTCCGGTGTTCTTCACGGTGTCACGCGTGAATGCCTGGGCGGCACGCAGTTCCGGCCAATCCTGAGTCGTCTGGTTATACGCCGCAAGCTGCACGAAGAGAAAGGGCATGTCCGGACGCTCCCAAACTTTACGCCACGCTTCAATCATGGCCGGGAACAACACACGATACTGATCCGGCTTTCCCGCATTCGCCTCACCCTGATACCAGATGATGCCACGAACAGTGTAAGGAACCAGCGGGGTGATCATATTTTCGTATAGCACCGTTGGTGACTTCGAAGACCACGGGTTGCCCGGGTCGGAAGCTCCAGGATCTTTCGGACGCGCACCGGTTTTTGTTTTATTCCACTGATCTAACAGCTGGCGGGCAT
>Ga0247844_1006104_pt1 | contig 14680 bp, 19 predicted proteins | sample LaCtaG_FD_192421 | JGI IMG/M metagenome (GOLD analysis project Ga0247844, IMG submission 192421) | Freshwater microbial communities from meromictic Lake La Cruz, Castile-La Mancha, Spain - LaCruzMarch201714.5m_1 | ecosystem: Environmental > Aquatic > Freshwater > Lake | place: Spain: Castile-La... | reverse complement strand
AGGCCCCAGCGAACGGCCAAAATAACAAATTAGAAAATAGGATATAAAATTAATCAAAAATTAAATTAAGTAATTGTGTCCAAAATAAGGGGGTTGACGGGGAAGCTCTTCGCTTAAAGAATGTGTTTTATTGGACATGTGCATAATTAGTTCTCCCCATTTTTAGTTTGTGATCTTGGAATGATTTCAAAAACAGTAGGGCCTAGGTGGAATCCAAAAAAATGTTTTATGTAGTCATCTGGTTTTCCTTTTTTGAAAAAGTACAAAAAAAATCCCAAACAAATCGTTGATCCCCACACAAATAAATACCGAAGATCGCTTCCACCAAAAAGTAAGTTTGAAAAACTCAAGTTCAAAAAAATGATCAGTAAATCTGGAAGCTCTAATCCAAATAATTTATTTTTTATCTCCAAAGACCTTGGCGTCTTGGTGTAAAGTAACTCACTATCCATCTGTTACCTCACTACCTGAGAGATAAAATCCACAATACCCTGCGCTCCAAAGCCAATAATTGATCCAATGACCGCATAAGCAATATGTTGTTTCGCATTCGGATTCCCCGTGAAAAAGGAAATGCCAGCAAAGGCAATCCCAATCACGGATAGTAGAGGAAGGATCACTCCAGTGAGTCTTGATTTAATTCCCACAAGACTTGATTCCAGTCCCGCGTGGGAAAATTCTGGAATAAATAAAAACAAAAAAATCATTCCCATGAAGATAAAAAAGTTTTTTCTTTGCATTTGAACTCCCCTTAGTTTTTTTGAGTTACATTGTTGCTGGCATTTCTGAGACCCACATCCGTTGGTGCTTGTGGGTTCAGTGGCATAAAAATTTTCACAGGAATTAAATCAAAACTTAGTTCAATTAAATTTGACGCTTCATTTACTTTTCCCTTGCCAACAATATTCCAGTGAAATTTTGATGACCTATTCACGCTGTTGTTTTCTTCTCTAGTCATGATGAAATAATCTGAAGCACACTTGGTACTATTGAGTAAGTAAAATTTGGACTTAGAGAATGTCCAAATTTTCAGAGTAAAAAGAGTTTGATTTTCATTAAGGTACGCCATTCCTACTAAGCGTTTCTTGCCTGCAAAATCATTTGACTCTGCCAATTGTAATGGAAATTTATAGGTCGTTACTTTTACGTTGCTGTCTTTCATTTTGATAATCCTTTGTTGTAAGTTGTTTTTAATTTGGTCGAGGGATCAGTTAAATAATCCCAGCAGCATTCGCGGCAATAGGGTTCTTCAAAAATTGTTTTGATCATTGATTGGCACCGTGGGCATTCAAAAAACTTATATTCGATAAAAGTTTTCTGGCCTAGATTTAGAAAGCATTCTTCCACTTGGAAAAATTCTTCTTGGCCATTTTTTCGCCCTTGGTGGGCCTGTGGAATTTTGCATGATGACACCTTTTCTCCTTTTGTTTGTGAGTTCCTGGCGCTATCCATTGCAAAAAAGTGCCAAGTCACAATTAGGAGAAAAAGTTTTTAAAATTTAATTGTAAGCGCTTAAAATTAAAGATGAATTGGGTTGGTTTAACCTGAAGAATACGAGTAGATGAAAAGTGTTCCAGAAATATTTTTTGGAACACTTTTTTTTGACTTTTTTAAAGTTTGGAACACTTTTGGCTTAAAAATTATGAAAAATTGGCCTTGTAACTCTTGGGAATACTTGATGAATTTTTAAAAGTGTTCCAAAAACAGGGGTAAATGGAACACTTTTTTTAAATTTGGAACACTTTTCGGGTTCTTAAAGTAGTTATTCGGCCACTACAGCGCGATCACACGGCCACTAAAAAACAGATGGGATAACGCAGAAAATAAATTTAAAAAAATAAAAAAGAAGCGTAACGGAGCGGATAAATCAAATATCCCGAAGAGGAGCGTGGCCCGAAGGGCATCCGCTTAAATTAAAAGGCCTCGGGAATTACCCCAAGGCCATTATGTTTATTTTATTCACAAATCCGAGTATCAGATGGTCACAAATCTAGGGATTTACACACTCAATACTATCAAGAATCTTGTTAGGGCCTCGAACAAACCCCTGATGACGAATTATGAAAACATCTTTTGTTAAGATAGATTCCGATCCCTTGACCGAGTCTGCATAACCGTGATCTTTGCAAAAATGCTTTGCTTCTCGCTTACTTACACCAGTAGCATTGTCGATAAAAATACCGCTGAACTTTGTCGTAGATCCATTATCTTCAATGTTCTTTGCAAAATATGAGTAAGACTCAACCCATCCTTGATGTGTACGTATTTTAATTTTAAAAGCCGGTGGAATCTGAGCAAAAACTGAAATTGAGGTCATTGCAAAGAGTCCTATGATAATTTTTTTCATATACTTCTCCTGTTTATCTATTTGGTGTTAAAGTTTGCAGGTTAACTGTAACATGCGACAGCACAACTTTAAAGCCAGAATTTAAGGTAATGGTTCTTAAGTGCCCTTTGCACATGATTTCCCAACAATCACGGCCAAGTGGCTTAAATTTCATCAAATTTAGGCATTTTTTGCGTTTCTCGGTCATTTAAAGGAAAAGATACCAGATTCTGTTGAGGAACTCCTGCCTAGGATTTTGTTCTCATGCTTGGCTCTTAGCCAATAAAGTCCGATTGATAGAAAAAATAAAATTGTATTTACGCCTCCAAGTAACGCAAAACCTAGTTCAGCCAAAACATACCCGGTATACATGGGATGATTAAAGTAACGATAAACTCCTGAGGTGACGATACCTCGATTTGATGGAGTGACCCCAAATGATCTACCAAGATCAAGGAGTGCCCAGGCCATGAGGGTAAATCCAAGAATTGAAAGAATATTGATAGCAAATGATAACTCCCGGCCAATATGCCCACCACCAATGGAATAAAAAAGTGGAATAGCGGCCGAAAAATAAACGACAAAATTAAAAAATATTCCCTTTGCTGATTCAATTCCTGGCCTTCGGACAAGTAAATAATAGGAAGCAATCAGATTTTTAATGGCCAGAAGAACAAAAAAAATCTGTTCTGTTTTTACAAACTTCATTGCTGCAAAAATGGAAAACATGGCCATAATTATGGCACCAAGTTTTCCTTTCAAGTCAGCATGGTACTTCCTATTATTTGGCACAAATTATACTCCTGGTTCGTGAGTATCACCTTTATCGCCTTTACCTCTTTCCAATGAAGATTCAGAAGATGACTGATTAGTAATTGCTTGCGCAATAGAGGCAATAGCAAGGCCAATGAACAGAACTTGAAAAAACTTTTTCATAGAACTCCCTTTATAATGGCATTATTGCCAACAAATTTTTTAATTTCTAAAACGACAGCATCAGGACAATCCACTGTTAAAAAGTGGTTTGCACCTTTAATTTCTTGGAATTTAAATCCAGCATTTAATGCATCCTGTTTTTGCATTTCAAGCGGAAGTATTCCGTCTTTTTCTCCAGCTAAGAATAATTTATTAGTAATATTGTTTTTAAATTTTTCTGCAACTTGTGTGCATAGCAGAGCATCGCTCCTATTATCTAGGAAAAACTGAAACGACACTTTATCATTAAGAAGTAATTTACCTTTGCTGCCTACGCGATCATTTTCAAAATACAAATCTCCATAAAGTGATAGCCATTTTGCAAAAGTTTCATTGGAAGGATTTTTATTCCATTCAACCTGCGATTTTTTTAATTCTTCGCTTTCTTTCAATAAATAATTTTTTGAAACTGCACCAAAAATTTCTTTGCTCATGGGAGTCGCAAGACATATCACACCATCAACATTACAATTATTTGCTGTCTCCATGGCCAGTAGGCCACCAAATGAGTGCCCAATGAGATAAGTCATACCTTCACAATTTTTTACAACATCAGAAATGGAAGAACATAATTCATGAAAGGTTTTTTTTTCGGTATATTGGTCATCTCCCGTTCCTTGCATATCAAGAAAATGCAGATGATAGTCGTCTTTTAAAGCCTCAAGATGAAATAATGTTTTGGAGCTAAGTCCAGGCCCACCAGGAATAATGATTAGATGGATGTTACTTTTTTGTGAACAATTAATTGTTGTCATCAGCATGAAAATTTCCTTATACGTATTCTTCTTCTTTAATTTGAAACATTTCTATTTTGCGGTAAATGGAAGTTCTTCCCATTTTTAAAATTCGCGCGGCCTTATTTTTATTACCTCTATTATCTCTTAAAACTTGGCAAAGAATCTCACGTTCATTGAAATTTTTTTTCGCGACTATGTCAGAAATTTTAAAGGACGGATTGCCAAGGAAAATACAGTGCTCAAGTGTTTGACTATCAACTTCATTTTTTTTGCTATAAATGGCAACTCTCTCCATGATGCTTTTTAGCTCCCTTATATTTCCAGGGAAATCATATTTTTTTAGCACCTCAAATGAAATAGAGCTAAGTTTCATTCTTCCACTACTGTAATCTGCAAGAAATTTCTGTGATAGCGATTCTATCTCCAAAGGTCTTTCTCTTAACGGCGGAATCTCGATTGTAAAAGTATTCATCCTTTGCAAAAGATCCAATCGGAACTGATTTTTTAAGCATTGATCATGCAAATTTTTATGGGTGGCCGCTATTAGCTGCACATTAACTTTGATTGTTTTTGTTGAACCAAGTGGTTGTATTTCTCTTTCTTGAATGGCACGTAATATTTTTGCTTGAACAGTAAGGTCGCATTCACCGATTTCATCTAAAAATAAAATCCCATGATTGGCCGCTTCGAATAATCCTATTTTGGAAGCATTGGCACCAGTGAAGGCGCCCTTTTCATGGCCAAATAAAATGGACTCGGCCGTTTCTTTTGAGACATTGGCCATATTAACGGCCTTCATGGGTTTACCAAAACGTGTTGCAATTATATCGGCCAAGAATTCTTTTCCGGCCCCTGTTTCTCCAGTAATCAATATGGGAGATTTTGTATTTGATGAAATAATTCTTTCAAGATTTGCTAAAAGTAATTTCATCTCTGGTCCAATGGATTGATCTTCATTTGGAGTAATTAATTTTTTTATCATCACATCAAGCAATTTCTGGAAGCAAGATTCCCCTTTAACAATAAATGTAATATTGGGCATCTGAGCAACTTCCACTACGCGCTCTGTATTTTTATCACCACTCAAAACAAACATATCAAGTTGTGGCAGTTTTTGCGAAACGAAGGTTATGAGCGATAGGCCATCATATTCTTGTCCTTCAAAATTTAAGTCTATGACTACGGCATCAATTTTATTTGTTAGAAGATACTTTTTTGCTTCCATAACTGTATAACAAGAGATGACCAAAAACTTTTTTGAGAGATACATTTTTGCTGCATCATGAATGGAAGGATCGTCATCACAAATTAATATTTTGGGAAAAATTTTACTACTCATGAGGCAACCTTATTTCAAAGGTTGATCCCCCATGGGGTGTTCGGATATAAACTAACTTTCCACCATGAGATTTTACGATGTGGTTGGCCGTTGCTAGGCCGTATGCTTTTCTCGATCCATTTGAAGAACTTCCACGGCCAAGCATGTAGGTTGTTAGTTTTTCTGGATCAATTCCAGGGCCATCATCACAGATTCTAATCGTTGGCACACGGCCATCATTTTTAACTTCAATGGCAAGGTGTTCTTTTGAGAAATGAATGGCGTTTTCAATAAGATTACACAGAGCACGTCTAAGTTGCATTTGATCGATGCTTGCAATAACGCTACTATTTTCATTCAACGTTATTGAAATTTTAGGAAGTGTTTTCTTTTGAAAATTAAAATCTGAGCAAATTTCTTTAGTAAATTGATTCAAATCAACTTCTACAAATGTTGGATAATCTAATTTTCCTAGATTTTCTTTTGCTACTGTCACTTGGGATAGAATTTGAGGAACAATCCTTCTAAAAAAAGCAATGGCATCATTCTTGGTTTGTTCACTCAGGTCTGGTTCATCTAATAATTTACTTACGCCAGAGAGCGCGGTAACTGGATTATGCAGGTCATGAATAAGTGCTTCATATTTTTTGATCATCAATTCTTTTGCTTTTTTTTGTGCCAAAAGATCTCTGGAATTTTCAATCTCTCTTTTTGCTTTTTCCAGAGCAAGCCGAATTTCATCAAGTTCAATTATTTTAATCGCCTGGCTTGGTAAAGTTGTTGTAGCTGAATCATGCATCTCTCCTATAAATTTCATTAGTGTATCAATTGGCAGAAGAGCTTTTTTTAATGCTAATTGAAATTCTTTCGATGATTTCCATGAGATAAAGAGACAAATAAATAGAGTTAGAAAAAAAGTAATTCCGCCAGTCAAAATAAAGGAACTTAAGGATGAAATGAGAACCAGCGTTTGTCCATCAGCTAACTTAAATTCTGAAATGTATTTTTCTTCAATGGGGTATACTCCAAAATCACCAAATTGCTTTTTGGGAAGTGCTAACCTTTGATCCATCTCCGACGGATCTCTTGTGCTGGAAATAACTTTCCCATTTTTGGTTACAATAAAATCAGAAGTGTAACTTTTTTTAAGTGAATGAGTGACCCGTAGCAATTCTGGACGATCTAAAGATGAGACAAGTCCCTGGAGATAAGGTGACAATCCTTCTGCCAATTTTTGCTCTGATTGAATGCGGAAGAATAATATGCCAAGAGTGATGGCAACAGAAAATAAAAATGAAATTCCAAGTGTCATGGCCCAACGATATGGCCTTAATGTGTCTCTAACGTGCTCGAAAATAGTAATCTTACTTGATTTCAATTTTTGATCTCACAATTTTCCTTGAGATCCACTTGGGAATAATCGATATAAACTTCTGATAAAATATTTGGCCTAAATCCAATCACACAATTTGAGATCCAATAATTGGACCTTGGATGAAATAGATTAACGGTCACTGACTCTGTCTCTACCATATCAAGGGCCACAAGATAGAGAGCTTCTCTTTTTTTTCGATCTGAAGTGGCCCGAGAGTCAGCTACAAATTTATCAATTTCTAAATTTTTTAGGCCACTAAAATTATCGGGATTAGTTGATTCAAAATTTTTGAGTAAAAAATCAGCATCAGGATAATCCATATTCATGGATACCAAAAAGGCTTGATAGGTTTTTTTACTGTACCCTTCCATCATTTTATCCCAGGCCTCAAGTTTTACTTCGACATTCCATCCATCTTCTTTTAAATCATTTTCCAATTGAGATTTAATTGTCTGTGCTTCTTGTAAAATCTCAGGGATAACGATGACAATTTTTTCTTTTGAAGGTTTTACTTCTTTAGAAATTTCCATGGGCCTTTGAGGGAAATCTTTTGATCCAAGTAATCCATAGGGAACATATCCATAGGCAGGAAGTCCATCAGGGAAAATCTTTTTACGAAAGGCCTCACTATCAATTGATTTTTTAAAAAGCTGTCGAACTTGAAGTTTATCAAATGGAGGTTTTAAAGTATTTAGCCCTATAATCCAAGTTGCGGCCGTTGGTGTGGTAAATTTTTGTCCAACTGTAAATGCCTTGCTCTTTGCGGCAAGTGGCCAGCTTGATAAATCATGAACTTTATTTTTGATGGCCATCTCAACCCCTTGGGCCTCAGTTAATTCCCTCAGAATTATTTCATCAATTTTAGGAGCACCAGATACAAAATTTTTGTTACTTAAAAGTAGAAGTTCTTTAGATTTTTTATTGAGTATTTTAAATTTAAAGGCCCCTGCTCCAACTGGATGTTCAAAAAATAATTTATTGATCGCCAATTTATGCGGAAGGATTTTGGCCGTTGCTCCCGCTAGAATGGAAAGTATCGGTGGGTAAGCATGCTTAAGTTTAATTTCAACAGTGCTATTACTAATTTTTTTTATTTCCACAATGCTGTCGTACAGGCTGGCCACTTTACTCCCGGGTGCCTTGGCCCTACTAAGAGAAAAGATAACATCATCTGAAGTGACCTGAGATCCATCGTGAAATTTAGCATTTTTATTTAAATGGAAGGTTAAGGTTTTTGCATCGTCACTTAAATCCCAACTTTCTGCAATACTGGGGATTACATTGAGATTTGAATCAAACCTTAAAAGTCCCTCATGAATTAGGTTAACGGCCGCTAGTGATGCCGTATCGTTCATTCCAATTGGGTCATAAGTAAGGGGGAGCGAATAAACTACCTTGATATAAGTTTTTTGAGCGGCGATCACAAAATGAGTGGGAACAAAACAAAGAAGTAGCACAAGAAAATTTATCAAAGCAATTGCAGCAGTGATGTCGCGTTTATTGGCACTGGTAACTTTGTTGCAAGCCATTAATCCGTCCTTCTGCTGCCTTTAGTAGCGCACATCTGAAAAATAAGCAACAGTTGAAAGTCAGTGCCAGAGCTGCTTTCGATGAATTATCTGACTAATTACAAAGTTTTTTTGAATACTACCAATGTTTCCAGTATATTGGGACGTTAATAAATTTAAAGATAAAGATGAAAATATGAAACTTTTATTGCTCATTCGGCCATTAAGTATAGGATCAGCATCTTTTCCAATTGCACTCAATCTTAGGTTAACAGGAATTCTATGAAGCATGATGAATCCAAATTAATGATTGCAGAATTTTTTAATTATCTCAACAACCGCGAATGGGAAAAACTAGAGCTCTTATTGGCTGAAAATTTCGAAGCAATTTTACCTCAGACCAGAGAAACAATTAAGGGGCAAAAAAATTATATCGAGATTCTAAAAAGATTTCCTGAGACTTACAAAATTGAGCACCTAAATTTGTACCTTGAGCATGATAGGTGGGATTTCACTGATACAGTCATCTCTGAAGTGTTAATTCAAGCGCAGCTTCCTGATGGAAGTGAAATTAAATGTTTTGTGGTATCCATTTTTGTTATTGAAACGGAAATGATAATATCGGCCACCCATTATTGGGGAGACTCTGGCCCTGCACCTACGTGGCGAAAGAATTTAGTAGAAACGTATTAAATTTTTATAATATTTGATAGAGATAACCATGAAATTGAAACTTGATAAAAAATTTGTACCTTGCGAAGTTTTTGATGGTGATGAAATTTATCCTAATGGCATTTTTCATTTCAATATAACCAAAATTATTGAATATATTTCCCATAATAAAGACCAGTTCACTCTAGAGAGCATCGATATAAAGACTACTAGATATCGATGGGCAGCTACGCTGGATGAAGACACAATCAAGGCAGCACAAATTTCTAATCCCATAATTTTGGCAGAAATTAGTCCTGAGAGATACAACATAATCGATGGAAATCACCGCTTCGAAAGAGCATTTAGGGAAGGGAAAACAGAAATTTTGGGATACAAACTTAAAATGCATCAGCACTTAAAATTTCTAACAACGATTGATGGATATACAACGTATGTACAATACTGGAACGAAAAAATGAAAGAAATATCCAAAACTATGAAGGCAAAAAATTAAGGAGATACTTTATGTATCATCTTTACTCAAGTCCAGGCACTGGCGGAATGATCATCGAGCTTTTATTGAAATTATCTGGTCTACCTCATGAAGTTGATTTTTTTGATTACGAAAAACTTTCCCAAAATAAAAAATATCTTGAACTTAATCCCTTGCACCAAGTGCCAACAATGCGCCTACCAAATGGTGAGTTGATGACTGAAAGTTTGGCCATGGCCTATTATTTGAATTCCAAGGCCAACATGGGATTAATTCCTGATGTTAATGATAAAACATATCCTGCTTTTTTGCGTTGGTCGGTATTTTTAGTGGCCTCAATATATCCCACTTTTACCTATAGCGATGACACATCACGATGGGTTGAAGGGGAAGTTTCGCAGGAATTGTTGCGATTTAAGATTGATGAGTTTCGTAAAACAATGTGGATGCAAATGCATAATGCCACATCACAAGATGGCCCTTGGTTTCTGGGAAGTTCCAAATCAATCATTGATTTTTACTTGGCCGTAATGACTAACTGGCGTCCAGGTCGCGACTGGTTCAAGGGAAATGCTCCAAGCTTGTTTGAAATTTCTGGCCGAATAGGGCGATCACCTGAACTTGAATCTGTATTTGCCATTAATAAATGAAGTCATCATTTACGGGAATAAAATATTATTTGTCTCAAAAAATCTAAAAAACCCCAAATTTGATGAAATTCAAGCCACTTGGCCGTGATTGTTGGGAAATCATGTGCAAAGGGCACTTAAGAACCATTAATTAAAAATGCATGATACAAAACAATAGATTAAAGGAATAATTTATATGATTCACTTTATATTTTACTAAGTGAATCACTTTGTTTGACTTAGCGTTGATTAGTATTTTGATCGATGCTAGAAACTCCACATGAACAAAGATACTGATTTATATATCAAATTTATTAACAGGGAGTACCTACGACGTTTGGATATAAATCCTCGGTATTCTCTGCGAGCCTATTCTAAATTTATTAGAATTGACATTGGAACTCTTTCGCAAGTCTTATCAAATAAACGAACTCTATCGCTAAAAAAAGCGAAGATAGTACTTTCAAAGCTGGATCTATCAATCAATGATCAGAACCTTTTTTTATCTAGCCTGGCACAAAGTCACCATCAAGGAAGTAGAAAAAGAATTTCACCCGAATTAAGAAAAATTCTTAAGCAATTAAAAGAAAACTCATTCACTAACGGAGCAATTAAAAGCCTAGAAATTGACCAATTCTCTGTCATCGCAGACTGGTACCACTATGCAATTCTAGAGTTAACTTTTGTTTCTAATTTTCAAAGCAATCCAAAGTGGATTGCCCGTCAGTTAGGCATCAGTAAGTTTCAAGCCAATCTAGCAATTAAAAGACTAAAAGATCAGGGTCTACTTGTTGAAACTAAAGATGGAAATTTAGCAAAATCTAACAAGCAATTAACGACTGGAGATCGACATAATACCAGTGTCGCTCACAAAAGAAGACAAAAACAAGTATTAGAGAAATCTATTGAATCCCTTGAACGCGATTCGATTGGCATGAGAAATCACAGCGCAATGACATTTGCAATTGATCCCAAACTACTACCTGAAGCTAAGAAGCGCATAAATGATTTCATGAATGAGATGACTCTATTCCTAGAGAACGGAAAGCAAGAAAAAATTTACGAGTTTATTATTAATCTATTTCCACTAGTAGTGGAATAAATACAAAAGGAAATCTATGGGAATAAAAAAAATTTTTTGCCTAACTCTTATCACTTTTTCAAATCTAAATGTACACGGCCAAAACTTGATTACACCTGTATCTCAAGGTCTGACCATGAAGGAAGGAAGTGGTTCACATGGAGGCGATACTGATGCAATAGAATTTCTTAATTTAGCTGAAAAATTTTGTTATTGGGTCAAAAGCGTAAAAAATACACGTTTATTTCAAGGAATAGAGGAGGAAGCTTGCTTAATAAAAATTCAACAAGCCCGTTCAAGCTTAAATCTAGATCGCCCTATAGTTACGTTTGAAGACAAGCAAGAAAATGTTATGGAAAATGGTGTACAAAAAAATGCTATTTATAGCGAAAGTGGAGAAGTTAAAATATTACGATCTGAATGGTCTACTATGTCCTTGCAGAGAAAATATACAATTATCTCTATTGAGATGAGTGGTTTATTAGGGCAAACTTCTTTGAGATATAGTATTGGAGACTTTGTTTGGAATAATTGGAACTCCATTAATAAGACGAGCATCAAAGATAATAATTGCAAGGTGTTCATTGCGAATAAAAGCAAAATAGATTTTTTGATCGGACAATCAAGCGAAGGACATTTTGGAACTTCGCAGCAAGTAAAAAAAATATTAAAGAAAAATAAAAAGTACGATATTGCTGAAACTAAATCTGATGCAGATTTAATTTTAGAGGTAGACTACAGCACTTCTCAACCCTCATGTTCACAAAAAGGCTATTATTCACATGGTGATTCTTGGAGCGGCACTATAACTACCACTAAGTGCACTACAAAAATTCTGATAAAAGGAAGAGATGGGCAAATTATCGATACAGTTTCAGAAAGTTTTGAATTTGAGTATACTAATACTTTAGATTCAGGAGACGATATAAGGCTCGTAGCAGATGCAAAACTTCGTTCCATAGTGAATTCGCTACAACTTGTTCCTCATTCAAGTGATGTTTGTATATAACCACGAATCCATTGTTTATCTTAACCTTATGTTAAATTCTACAATTTTATAGAATTAGAAATATTTCTCACTCCTTAGCGCCGACGATCAAAACTCGTCGGTCAATTTTTGAACTTTATCGCTCATATAATTCTAGATTTGTGACCAATTGATACTCGGATTTGTGAATAATAAATAAACAGAGGGGCTCCTATAAAAAGGAACCCCTCGTTTTTTAATGTAAAATTTAAAGAGTTTAGATTTCTGAGTCATTTGGGCAAATTTTTTTAGAATCTGATAGTTTGAATTGGCTCCTGTATAGGTATTTGAGGATCGGCGATTTTTTCAACTTCAATTACTGGAGGGATATCATCGACTAGAACAATGGATTCATTGCCATTTTTCTTTTCCTCTCCCCAAAGCTTTAACTCTGATGCAATAGCTCCTTGGGAGCAACCAGCGATGCGGGCAATTTCTTTGTAAGTGATTCCTTTCAAGCGAAGACGACGAATAAGTTCTGATGGCCTAGTTTTTTTACGGCCAATTCTAATTCCCTTGGCCTTAGCGTTAGCAAGTCCATTTCTAACTCGCTCGACTAATATGTCGCGTTCCAATTGACTCACGGCCCCTAAAATCGTAAAAACCGCAGAACCCAAAGGACTATTAGTATCAATTTGTTCTGTAATAGAAATGAAGCCACAATTTAATGACTTAAATTCCTCCAGCGCTCTTAGTAAATGTGTCACTGATCTTGCATACCTTGAAAATGAATAAACAATTACAGAACTAATCATTCCTGCTCGAATGTCTTGCATCATGCGGTCAAGAGCAGGTCTAGATTGTTTTGTCCCAGATTGGTTTTCATCTTGGTAAATCACATAGTCTTTAATGTTGTATCTGGTGCAATATTCTCTTAGTGCACGGATCTGACTTTCGAGACCTAAAGATTGATTTCCGGTTGAGACCCTTGCGTAGGTTGCGACCTTCTTGTTTAACATAAATCTCCTATTAAAATGATGCAAAAAGGAGATTCACAAAAAAATTATCGGTGCTTCTTATTTGTAAATAATACTGGCGTTCCCCATTTTGACGCCTGTGATTCTTTGATAAGTTCCAACTGTGCTAATCGAAGATGATAAATAATTTTTGGAAGTTGGCCACTTATGGCCGCACCAACACCAAGGATCACTGCGAGCTTAATCAAATAATTCATAAAATTAATTCCTTATACTTTTAATTTTTTTGATCTTTCAAAAACAGTTTTAACTGATTCGTGATGCCAGACACAATTTTTCCTAGTTCGATATCCGTTGGCATTCATGATGGCCGCAATAGTCCTAAAACTTTTCTTTGATTGGCGTAACTTTAAAATTTCTTGGACAGTGGGAAATTCTTTTTTATCTTTTTGTAATTTATTTTCTTTCCAACAATAGCCAAATGGAATGGTTGAGGAAGGGCGCCTTGGGTGGCAATTTTCAATTGAGGGTATGGTTTGTCTTAATTCAAAACTGTATTCTTTGAGCGCTTCTCTAATCGTAGTCTTTGGTATTTTTAAATGCCTTTCAAGGTCTCTTAACGAATGGTTTTGAGCATAAAGTGGGGCCGCGATCAAATAAATGGCAAGTTTACTTCTCGAGCAAAATCCAACAAAATCATGTAGGTTAGGGTCGTTTTCAAGGTGTTCGTTTGGTGCCTTGTCAGCTCCACCATTCCGAACAACAGACGCACCATTGACCTCTAACATGCCAAACAACTCATATATACAAACTTAAAAAATTTATCTCTTGGTTTCTTTTATCTTTTTCTTTAACGCCGCCCGAACTTTTTTCTTAAGCAGCTGACCCCTTTCACGATACTCGTTGAGTGAGAGGGGTCAGCTGCGATAATGAGAAAATTGTGATGGGCGGCATTTGCTAAAGCCTTTGATTTCATTGATAAAAAATGGGAATTTTAAAAAATTCATTTCACTATAGGTAGGCCAGTGTGCTGGTCATGGTACTGGCCTAGGTTTTTGCAAAAATTTTAGTAATTTTTCTGCATCAGATTTCAAAAAAATATAAACAAGAAGCTAAGCGGAGAGCGGGCAAATCAAATGTCCCGCAGCTTAGCGGTACCCGAAGGGTAACCTTTAAAATAAAAGGCCCTCGGAATTTTCCAAGGGCCTTGATTATTACTTTATCTTTTGCAAACTTGAGCGTGCTTTACTCTTATTTCTAGGTTTAAAATTGTGCATCTAAAGTTGTCATTTTTTTACGAATAACTAATATATGAGATTCTTCACTTGAATCATTTTGCAAAAAATGAAGTTTTTGCGAATTCGGTTCAAATAAAATGGCATCTCCTTCCTTTAAACTATACTCTTCTTTATTCTCAATTGCCTTAATTGAGCCTTTTAAAACGTATATAATTTCTTCTGAAATGGTATGAAAGTGAGGAGCAGAAGATCTCGAGTTTGGCGAAATAATTTCTTGTGAAATGAATATATCGTTTGTCATTAAATCATTCGAAATTGGAATTCCCCAAATTTTAGTGACACTTTCTTAAGCGAATTTTGTTAATAATTTATACTTCTCTGGACTTAAATATCCAAGTGAAG
>Ga0247844_1006102_pt1 | contig 14686 bp, 12 predicted proteins | sample LaCtaG_FD_192421 | JGI IMG/M metagenome (GOLD analysis project Ga0247844, IMG submission 192421) | Freshwater microbial communities from meromictic Lake La Cruz, Castile-La Mancha, Spain - LaCruzMarch201714.5m_1 | ecosystem: Environmental > Aquatic > Freshwater > Lake | place: Spain: Castile-La... | reverse complement strand
GTTAAAATACTGATTTTCAACACTTTCAAGAGTGCGGCCACGTTCTAGGATATCGCGTTTTATACGACGCATTAAGCAGACATCTTTAGGTGCATCTACAAATATTTTCATATCAAAAATATCTCGAAGTTGTGGAATAGCAAATACAAGAATCCCTTCAATAATGATGATAGGATTAGGAAGTACAGTGGTTGTTTCTGTAGCACGGGTATTTCTTGTAAAGTCATAAGTGGGTTTTTCAATTGCTTTACCAAGTTTAAGCTCGTTGATATGTTCAAGAAGCAGTTCTACATCAAATGAATCAGGATGATCAAAATTGATTTTTGCTCTCTCATCATCGGAGAGTTCCGAAAAAGATTTATAATACGAATCTAAATCTAACAGTGAGACATCTTTAGCTGATAAAGCGCCCATGACTTTTTTGACAACGGTTGTCTTTCCACTTGCAGACCCCCCTGCAATTCCAATAAACAGTGTTTTTGAGTGGCTCATAATTTTCTCCTTAAGCGTATTTGTGGTGTAAAATATGGCCTATATAGGCTCCAATAAAGACAAATGCAAAACTTAAAATAATGGTTCCAAAAAAATAGAGAATGCATGTAACAACTCTTCCAGAGTTGAGTAGTTGATAATTATCTAACATGAAAGAAGAATAGGTTGTAAACCCTCCACAAATTCCAACAATGGCAAAGTTTTCGGTATGGTGAGAACTTTTTTTGTGTCGAAATAGTAGGTAGAGATATCCTATAAGAGTAGAGCCGATAACATTGACACATAGTGTAGAGACAAATAAATCATGTGGTAAAATAGAAGTGTTGAGTAGGCCGAGAAGGTATCTCGCAATACTTCCGAGTGCGCCACCAAGGGCTACGATGAGTATGGCTTTATAATTGGGCATCTCTCCTCCATAATATTAAAATAATAGCGTTCCAAGTCCAATACCAAGTAGAAGAGCTATTGCTCCACAGAGTATCGTAATAATAATATATAAAACTAAAATTTTATAACGTTGCTGTTCAATCAGTTTCACATTATCGAGTGAAAAGGAGGAAAAAGTAGTAAGTCCACCCATGATTCCTGTGATGATTAAATCTCGCCATAAGGTTGATATATGGTGCTGAAACAAAATAAAGAAAAAACCGATGAAAAAACACCCGACAGTGTTAACACACCATGTTGCCAAATGGGTATGTTTGGGTATATGGGATTTGAAAAAATAGGAGAGAAGAAAGCGCAGTGTGGTTCCAATAGCGCCACCGACTCCTACAATAAGTATTAAAATTAATGAATTCACGCCACTCTCCTTGTAGTTTTCTTTAATAATGATTATATCACAGAAGCTATGCAAAATAAAGGAAAACTCCAAAAATACGTGTTAAATAATTTTAAAAATTTAGTGCTGCGCAGTCAAAGGACTTTGCATTAATCTGATTATGTGATATTTTTCTTTTAAATCATAGAGTCAAGCATTTCAGGTGGAGTTGAATTATATGAATATCCTAACGATAATTGGCTAAGTATCACCCTTTAATAGGTTTAAATTTAAAATGGCTTGTTTTACTTAAGCAATAGGAAAAAATCCGTTTATGATGTCTCTCAAAAGGAATAAAATATGGTATAATACAGAGAAAGAGTATAGAACGTATTTAAGGAGTTTAGAGTGGGAAAAAAAGTATTAGAAGGATTAGTGATATTAGTTTTAGCAATTTTCATGATTATTGTGAATGTATCCAATCTATACTTAACGAGAAATATAGAGCAGCTATCGAATAATTTAAAAGTGATAGTGGTATTAAAGGGGGATTTAAACTCTGCTGATTCACAAAGTTTAGTTGAACAAATTAAAGAGATGTACGGAGTGGGGGCTGCAAATTTTGTATCAAAAGAGGATACACTTTCAGGGCTTGAGCAGAATTTAGGAACGCAGTTTAATTATTTAGAAAATCCCTTTTCAGATCAAATCGTCGTGGTAGTAAAGCCTGGAATTGATGTGAAGGATTTAGCGACGACCATTGAGAGCAGTGATAGTGTTCAAGAGTGTGATTTTGATGCAAAATATTTAACTGAGATGAGCGGTGCTATTGCGATTGAAAAGCGACTCTCACACTTACTTTTATGGGGGGGCAACATTGGAGTTTTACTCTGTATGGTATGGGTGACACGCCGAGTGTACGAGCAGACAAGGATACAGCTACAAGAGAGCAATGATGATAACAGACGGCTGGCAATGGCTAAAACTGCCATGATGTGGATTATTGGTATTGTGGTTGCTTTTGGAATCCTTTTTGTAATTAATAGGTATCTTTTTAATGGGGTTACGGATTTCTTTGGAGGCAAGCCATTTACCGTAGGTATGTGTATAAAGTTGTGTTATTTGCCCCTTATTGGAAGTGTGTTAATTTCTTTAGCAACACTTTTATTTTCTGGGAGCAGGGAATGAGAAGAGGGATAGCGGTTTGTATTCTATTTTGTTTTTTAATTGGCATAGGATTGGGCCAGTCATTGCAAAGCTTACAGCAAGAGCTTCAGTTGGTACAAAAATCTCTAGATCAAGCGGAAGGTAACCTTGATACACTTAAGGTAAGTGAACAAAAAAACAGTGTTTTGATAACCCAATTAAAGCAAAATATTAAATCAGGAAAACAGGCTTATATGGCAGCAACGTTTCAAGCGCAGAGAGCTTCAGCTTATGTAGAGGCAAGTCAAGAGAAGTTGCTAGAAAATCAACCTTTAGTGGATAATTTAAAAATCGATTTGATGTATAATATTATGAAGTATTATGAGCTTATCACACTGAGTCCGATTACATTAAGTGACTACCCAAGGTACAGGGAAGCGGATTTACTAAAGCAGATTATTTTAAAAGAGCAGGCCATACTCAATGGTCTTGGCACAACACAGTCACAGTGGCAACAAGTGAATGATAGCAATAAAACGTTAGAAGGCGAGCAACTTGCATTGATATCTCAATTAGAGAGCGAGCACTCAAATTATCAATCACAAATACGCGTGAAATCGGCAGAAATAGATAGTTTGAAAACAACTAAAATCGCCTTGACACAAAAAGTAAGTGATTTACAAAAGAAAGAGTCTAATTTAGAGTCTCAAATCGCCTCTATTATTCAAAAAAATGAGGGAAGTTATCAGGTGGTAAGTAAAGGCTCAAGCGGCGTTAAAGGATCTACAACGGTTAAAAATGGTATGGTGGCACCTGTAATGAATATCGGGCAAGTTAAAAATGTATTAGGGCCTATGATGATACCGATAAATGGTACTATTAAAGTCAGCTTTGGACAACAAAAAGAGCTGAATTATGGGGTAAAATCTACCAGCAGAGGACTTGAGATAGTGGGCAGCACAGATCGGGTTGTTCAAGCAAGTTGGGCCGGAAAAGTGATTTATGCTGCTCCATTAGGAACTTTGGGGACAGTGGTCATATTAGATAATGGCAGTTCAGTGGCTACTGTGTATGGAAATCTCTCTAGCAGCAGTGTTAGTGTGGGAGAAGTGATAAAAAAAGGAACACCATTAGGAAATTTGAGTAGTGGTAAAAATGGCGCAATACTCTATTTTGAAGTGCGATTTAAAGGAGTACCAGTCAATCCAAAGGATTTTTTATAGGAGATGAGTATGAGATGTTATATGTATGTGAATGCGTCAAAGGATAACGCTAAACACCTTGAAAGAGAGTTAAGAGAACATATAGAGAGTACCCTTGATATTGTGTTGGTTTCTACTTTGCAAGAGGCAGATTTTGCCATTGTTCTAGGGGGAGATGGGACCCTTCTTCGATTTAGTCAACAGGTGATCGATAAGGCAATTCCTGTGCTGGCTGTGAATATGGGAAGTTTAGGGTTCTTAACAGAGGTGCGGTCATCAGAGATATTTGATGTGGTTAAACTTTTTATTAAAGGAGAAGTAAAACTTCAAGAGCGATATTTTATTGAAATTGAGTATAATACCAAAAAATACTACGCACTAAATGAGGTGGCTTGTATGAAGTGTGAGCTTGAAAATCTTACTGCGTCACGTGTTGAAATCAATGGAGTGTATTTGAATACGTATCTTGCAGATGGATTGATAGTTGCTACACCAACAGGTTCGACAGGGTACTCTCTCTCAGCGGGGGGACCGATATTGAATCTTGATGTAGAGGGGTTGATAATCAACCCTTTAGCGCCACATACACTGAGTGCACGACCGATTATTGTTGGAAAGAAGAGTAGCGTCACCATCAAAAATTTAAAATCTACGGATTTGAAAGTCATTTGTGATGGGGTGCATATTGGAGCATTAAAAGAAGAGGAGGAGATTAAAATCTCTCTCAGTGATAAAAAAATTCAAATGATATTGCCTAAAAATTCAGATTATTTTTCGGTACTTCGAGAAAAATTAGGGTGGGGAGATAGCTATGTTAAAAGAGCTAAGTATCAATAATCTTGCAATTATTGATCAAGTAAATATTGAATTTAATCGAGGGGTTATTGCCATTACAGGCGAGACAGGTGCAGGAAAATCTATTATATTAGAGGCTTTTGAACTGCTCATGGGAAAAAGTGCGCAGACAAATTTGATACGAACAGGAAAAGAGACCCTTGTGGTAGAAGGGGTTTTTGAATTGACTCCGAAGTTGATTGAAAAATACCACACCATAATTGATGGCAGTGATGGAGAGCTTATCGTGCGCCGAGAGGTCTCTACATCAAAACAAAATAAAGTGTTTGTAAATGGACGACGTTCAACTACGGCAGTTCTAAAAGAGCTTTTTGATGATGTGGTAGAGGTGATTGGTCAACATGGAAATCAAATTCTCTTTTCAGAAAAGAATCACTTAAGTTTTTTAGATGAACTCCTCTTAGAAAAAGATAAACGTAGTAAAGAGAGCTATCATGCTTCGTTTATTGAGTATATGAAGGTGCAAAAACAGTTTGAAGAGTATAAAAATAGAGAACAAGAAGCGCGTGATAAATATGATTTATATACTTATCAACTCAGTGAGTTGAAAACGCTTAAACTCTCTGTAAATGAAGAGGTAAAACTCAATGAGCAGTATAAAATTTTAAGCCATGCAGAGGAGATTAAGGGAGAGCTCAATTCTACCCTTGAACTGTTTAATGGACAAGGCAGTGGGGTGTTTTCAAATTTAAAAAAGGGTGTACGAATCATCACAAAAATCTCTCACTTACACCCGAATCTAGAAAAAATCTCTGGTCGATTGGAGAGTATAACTTTAGAGTTTGAAGATATTTTCCAAGAATTAGAGACGCTTACAGAGTCGGTAGATGTGGATGATAGCGAACTTGCAAGGGTATCAAAACGATTAGATGAATTGACTAAGGTGAAAGTGAAATACCATTTAGAGATTGTTGAAATTTTAGCATTGATGAAGGAGATGCACACTTTTATAGAGAATTTTTCCAATTCAAAACAGGAGATTCTTAAATTAGAGGATGATATTGAGCGCATTAAATCAGAGCTAAATATATTGGCGACGGAGTTAACTCATGCGAGAGAGGGTGCCGCAAGAAGGTTAGAAAGCTATGTGGTTGAGGCGTTATCGCATCTTGGAATGCCTCATACGACTGTCAAAGTGAATTTAATCCCTCAACATGAGTTTTCAAAAAATGGGCGCGAAACTGTTCAATTTCTTATCTCTACAAACAAAGGTGAAAGTTTAAAGCCGATGACGGAAGTACTCTCTGGTGGTGAGGGATCCCGTGTTATATTGGCTCTAAAAACCCTTTTTAGTGAACAAAAAGGGGCGGAGATTTTGATATTAGATGAAATTGATATGGGAGTCGGTGGAAAAACCGTTGAGATGATGGCCGAGATGATACAAAAGTTACCTCAAACTCAAGTTATTTGCATTACTCACTCTGCCCATGTTGCAGCGAAAGCCAATCAACATTTTTTTATTGAAAAGCAATTGGTGGGAGAGTCTACTCAGGTGAAAATACGAAAAGTTAAGGGTCAGGAGCGAGTAGAGGAGATTGCCCGAATGATTGCGGGAAGTGGTGTGACAAAACAGGTATTAGAACATGTCGAGATGCTACTAGGTGAAAAATGAAGCACGAACGATTAGATTACCTTGATTATATCAGTTTAGAAAAAGGTCTTTCAAAAAATTCTGTTGAAGCGTATCGCCGAGATATTATACAGTTTGAACAGTATTTGCAAGGAAAGAATTTGATGCAGTGGTCAGAGGTAACTTTAAACTCTTTAGCGGAGTATTTAGAAAGTTTAAGCCATTATAAAGAGTCCTCGGTGATTCGAAAATTAACGGCAATCAAAAATTTTCTATATTATCTCTATACTTCGAAAGTGTTGATGACAGACATTTCGGAGCATTTAACCCATATTAAAAGACAAGCACTCCTTTTTGATGCGTTAACGCTTGAAGAGGTTGAGAAAATATTGGGGGCTATTGGCAATAGTTGGAGTGAAAAACGGGATAGGATGATTATTGAGCTTCTCTTATTTACAGGGGCTAGAGTATCGGAAGTGGTGGAGCTTGCGATTGAAGATATAGATTTTGATGCCTGTACGTTGAGAATTATGGCAAAAGGCTCAAAACAAAGGGTGTTGCCACTAACTTTTGAACTCGTTGATAAGGTGAAGCACTATCTATTAGATGTACGTGTGAATTTGAAAAACAGAGAGGCGTATAAACTGTTTAACATTGACAGAAAATACTTTTGGGTACGTTTAAAAAAATATGGCGAAAAGGGACTAGGAAAATCTATTCATCCTCATCTTTTTAGGCATACAGTAGCCTCAGAACTGTTGAGTTCAGGTGCTAATATTAGAATAGTACAGGAGCTTTTAGGGCATAAGAGTATTGCAACAACGCAAATTTATACCCATGTTGAGAAGAATAAAATTAAAAAACTATATGACGAGGTTAAAATTGGTGATGAATAAGCGTCTGTTTTTAGGAGTGAGTGGCGGTGTGGATAGTGCGGTATCGGCCATACTTTTAAAATCTCAAGGTTATGAGGTTATCGGAGTACATCTAGTGGTTTCAGAGGGGTCAAAGGATAGTGATGCGAAGCGCGTATGTGATGCAGTTGGTATTAAGTATCTAGAGCTTGATGTAATTCAACAGTTTAAAGAGCAGATAAAAGACCCTTTTGTGAAGAGCTATTGTCAAGGAGAGACCCCTTCGCCTTGCCTTTTGTGTAACGAGAGGGTAAAGTTCAAGATACTATCGACCCTTATAGAGAGAGAAAATGATTATATTGCAACGGGTCATTATGCATTTATTGATACAAGCAAAGAGTATGGGAAAAAGCTTTTTCTATGGGATAGAGAGAGCATTAAAGACCAGTGTTATATGTTATATCGTTTGCCACCACATATTCTAGAGCGCGTGATTTTTCCTCTTGCAGGAATGCCTAAAAGTGAGGTGAGGGCTTTGGCGAAATCTTTAAATTTACCTGTGTATGCAAAAAAAGATAGTCAGAATCTCTGTTTTGCTAAAGAGGGATACCTTGAGTTTTTAAATCAAGTGATAGAGCATAAGACGCATGGGGACATTCTTGATATTGAGGGGCATAAAATTGGCGAACATAGAGGATTTCAAGAGTATACTGTAGGTCAACGAAAAGGTCTTGGATTGAATCTCAAAGCTCCCTATTTTGTCCTAGAGATACGTCCAGAAACGAATGTGATAGTAGCGGGTCCCTTCTCGTATTTAGAGAGAAAGTTTTTTTTCTTAAGAGATGTTGTGCTTCATGTTGAGTTTGAACAGCTTTCTCACTGTAAATTGATTGGCCGTTCACGCTCTTCAAGCAAGGGATTTTTAGGAGAGTTAACACAGATGAATGGAAGATATCTTTTTGTATATGATGAAAAGAATAGCCATGGTGCAAAGGGGCAACATTTGGTGTTGTATTCACAAAATTTAGAATTGGTCGCAGGAGGTATTATTGATGAACTTAAATGATAAAATAAAAATAATATTAGAAAATGCAAAAGTTGATGCAATTTGGGTGACAAATTGCTATAATGTGAGATATCTAACTCAGTTTTCAGGAACATTTGGTCACTGTATTATATCTAAAAAAGGACACTACTTTTTTACAGACTCTAGGTATGAATTAATCGCAAAAGAGTGTGTTCCAAAAGAGTTTAATATTGTAAAGGTGACAAAAAACTTTACAGATGAAATATGTGCGTGTTTGAAAAGTATGGATATTGCTCAGGTAGGTCTTGAAGCCTATGAGCTCTCTTATTTAAGGGTTGAGGCGTTGAAAAAACTCCTTGAGTTAGAGGTAAAAACTTTAGATAATGTGATACTAAAATGCCGAGAGATTAAGTCGGCAGAGGAAATTGAGTATATATCAAAAGCGGCAGCCATTGCAGATGAGGCATTTAGCAGAACATTAGAATATCTTCAAGTGGGAATGAGTGAACGTGAAATTGCGGCATTTTTAGAGTATCAAATGAAACTTTTAGGCAGTGAAAAACCTTCGTTTGACACCATTGTAGCTTCAGGGTACCGCTCAAGTATGCCACATGGGGTTGCGAGTGATAAAAAAGTTCAAAGGGGCGAGTTGATTACCTTTGATTTTGGTGCAACCTATCATGGGTATGCAAGCGATATGACACGCACTATCTTTTTAGGGCGAGATATTCCTGCTGAAATGGAACGGGTATATATGGCAGTTTTAAGAGCACAAGAGTTAGCGCTCACGAAAATTGAAGTAGGAATGAAAATGAGTGAGATAGATAGTATAGCGCGAGAATCTCTCAAAGCTGAAGGGCTAGGAGAAAATTTCACCCATGGATTAGGACATGCTTTAGGACTTGAAATTCATGAGCCACCCTATGTAAATTCAGCCTCAGAGAGTATGGTTGAAGAGGGGATGGTGTTTACCATTGAACCTGGAGCGTATCTTGAAAATCAATTTGGAGTAAGAATTGAAGATGATGTGGCTATCCTTAAAGAGGGAATTAAAATTTTAAATAAAACCAGTAAAAAACTTATCTGTTTAGATAAGTAGTGTGTAGAAATTCACTATTTAGGAGGAGGAAATATGTGTGGAATTGTTGGGTATATTGGAAAAGGTAATGCAAAAGATGTTGTAATATCAGGACTAGAGAAATTAGAGTATAGAGGATATGATTCAGCTGGAATTGCTGTTTTAAAAGGGGATGTTCTCTATGTGGAGCGTGAAGTTGGACGACTTTCAGAGCTTAAAAATTTGATTAAAAATAAAGATTTAAACTCATCGATAGCCATCGGTCATACCCGTTGGGCAACTCACGGGGAGCCAAGTGTTGCTAATGCACATCCGCATACCAGCACAAAGTTTGATTTAGCGGTTGTTCACAATGGGATTATTGAGAATTTTTCTGAACTTAGAGAGATGCTAACTAAAAAAGGACATGAGTTTCGTTCTGTAACGGATACGGAGACCATTGTGCATTTAGTGGCTGAAAATTATCAGGGAAATTTAGAACAAGCCGTTTTGAAATCCTTAGAAGAGTTAGAAGGTGCATATGCTATAGCCATTGTTTCAAAGCATGAGCCAGATAAAATGGTTGTGGCACGTAAAGGGTCGCCTTTAATCATCGGCGTGGGAGAGGGAGAAAACATTGTTGCGTCAGATGTGACTGCGACACTTAAATATACGGATAAAGTGGTGTATTTGAATGATGGAGAAGTGGCAGTTGTCACAGCAAACTCTATCAAGTTGATGAACTCTAATGGATTAGAGTTACCTATTGATATTAAAGTGGTGGATTGGGATATTAGCGCCGCAGAAAAATCAGGGTATAAGCATTTTATGTTGAAAGAGATATTTGAACAGCCAGAGGTTATCAAACACACATTGAGAGGAAAAATTTTCTCAGAACAGGTTGAAATTAAAGAACTTACTGAGAGTATTTTACAAGATGTTAAGCGTGTATCGGTGATTGCGTGTGGGACTTCGTTTCATGCAGGACTTGTAGGAAAGTATATCATCGAAGAGGAGCTTCGCATTCCGGTGAGTTTAGATGTAGCTTCGGAGTTTAGATACAGAAATCCTATCATTGAAGAGGATACCCTTTATCTTGTTGTCAGTCAATCAGGTGAGACAGCAGATACCCTTGCTGCTATGAGAGAGGTGAAGGCTCATGGGGCTAAAGTAATAGGGATTGTAAATGTGGTAGGGAGTACCATAGCGCGTGAGGCGGATGGTGTTATTTATACCAATGCAGGGCCAGAAATCGGAGTAGCTTCGACAAAAGCCTTTATCGCTCAATTGGTTTCATTTTATCTTTTAATGCTCCAAATGGGGCGCGTTCAAGGAAGAATTAGCCGTGGAAAAGAGCGCGAGTACATTAAAATTTTAGAAAAGATTCCTCATCAAATTGAGAATATTTTAAAAGAGTCTGAACATATTCATGGTGTTTCAAAAGCATTAACCTTTGTAAAGTCTATTATGTATGTAGGAAGAAATATCAACTACCCTATCGCATTAGAAGGTGCGTTGAAATTGAAAGAGATATCATATATTCATGCAGAAGGGTATCAAGCAGGCGAGCTGAAACACGGGCCGATAGCCTTGATAGATGAGTTCACTCCCTCTGTGGCGGTATGCGTTAAGGGGAGTACCTATGCAAAAACCCTAAGTAATATTCAAGAGATTAAAGCGCGTAAGGGAAAAGTTATTATCATCGCAACCGAGGGGGATTTAAAAATCAAAAATGAAGGAATGGATGTGCTCTATATTCCTGAAATTACAGAACTGTTTTCACCACTTTTAACTGTTATTTACATGCAGTTGATAGCATACTATGTAGCGGATATTAAGGGATTAGATGTTGATAAACCTAGAAATCTAGCGAAGTCGGTAACGGTGGAATAAAGAGAGAGGAGCAATATGATTACACTTGAAGAGTTGGTAAGAGATAGAGTTTTTGATGAAATCATACATATGCTTCCCTATCCGATGAATATTTTTCATCCAGATACTTTTGAGATTATTATGACAAATAATTTAGCGCCAGCAGATATAGATATACCTAAAATGAGTTGTCATAGAATGGTGGAAAATTGTAGTGCTGCGTGTGATTTAAAGTGTAAAAGGCCTTTAGAAGTGGTAAAAAGAGAGAAAGAGACGCTTGTTTGTACGTATCAATATCAAAGTGAGCAAGGCAATCATGCTATTGAAATTCACTCTTTTCCTCTGCTTGATGCGCAAAATAAAGTTGTGGCTATTATTCAAATTTATATCGACACGACAGAGCAGGTAAAGTTAGAAAATCAGCTCAAATCGAGTGTAAAAAGGTTTAAGAGCTTGATTGAAAATGTTGATATGGCGATTATGTATTACAATTTAGAAACAAAAAAGATAGATTTTGTGAATAAACCCTTTAGAGAATTTTTTCACTATACAGAGTTTGATTTACACAGGTTAAATCCTTTGATGCTTCATTTTGAAAAAGATTATCACCTTATAGAGAACTCATTGATGTTTACGGGGCAAGATGGAGAGCATTTAAAAACGCTTAGGAATGTGATGTGTAAAAAGAATTTAGAGGGATTTTTCTATGCAGATGTGCATTCAGCGGTTGTGGAGTTAGATGAGGGACGCTACCTTATTAGAATGTTTTCAGATGTCACCGAGAGGAAAGAGGCAGAAGAGGCGTTAGAGAGATTGACCAAAAATCTTGAACAAGAGGTGTTTGAAAGAACAAAAGAGCTGCAAATTGTGCAAGATGGAATGCAAGTGGTATTGATTTCACTTGCTGAGACGCGTGATAATGAGACAGGAGCGCACATCATTCGAACAGGTGAATTGATGCGTGCCTTGGCTAAAAGTCTAAGCAGAAATCCAAAGTATAAAAAATACCTGAATTTGGGAAAAATTGATATGTTAGCGAAAACAGCACCACTTCATGATATTGGAAAGATTGGTATTCCAGATGCTATTCTATTAAAAACAGAAAAATTATCTCCAAATGAGTTTGAAATTATCAAAACTCATACACAAATTGGAAAAAAAGCGATGGAGAAGGCTGAGAAGTATGCTGTGTCGAATGAATTTATCAAAATGGCTAAAATTATTGCTTATACTCACCATGAGAAATGGGATGGAACAGGGTATCCACAGGGGTTAAAGGGAGAAGAGATACCACTCTCTGGCAGATTGATGGCTTTAGTAGACATATATGATGCACTCACTTCAAAAAGGGTGTATAAGAGGGCTTATTCCCATGAAGAGGCAAAGAAATTTATCTTTTCTGAAAGTGGTAGTCATCTTGACCCTGAAGTGGTTCAGGCATTTTTAGAGGTTGAACAAGAGTTTGTTGCAATAAAAAATAGAATTAAAGATGAAGAGGATATGTATTAAAAAAAGCACATCAATTTGATGTGCTTTTTGCTATTTTGTGGAAGTTCCATCGATATAAAATTCAATTTTCTCTTTAATAATTTGAATTTCATGCGTTGTTTTAGGGACAATAAATATGGTGTCATCTCCTGCTAGAGTTGTTAAGATAAGTGGGTCTTCTAAAGTGTCAATCAGTTCAGCCACACCATTGGCTCTTCCAGGGAGTGTTTTGATGAAAACGCCAATTTCATTTGAAAGAATATCGATGATTTCATAATGGATAAGTGCCATTGTATTCAAAATAAGTTCTTTTTTATCGAGGGCATAGTAGTTCAAATTGCTCTCTTTGATATGAATTTTTTTAATTCCAAGCTCACGCATATCACGGCTAAGTGTTGCTTGAGTAATTTCAATATTTTGCTCTTTTAGAAGCGCAAGGAGCTCGTTTTGAGATTCTATTTGGTGCTGTTTTATGAGGTTTTTGATAACTTTTTTACGATTGAGATGTTCCATGTTGTCAATAAAACTCTCAATTTTTTCTCGAATGATAGGAATATCGGTTATTGTTTTAGGAACGATAAATATTGAATTATCCCCGGCTAAGGTTGTTAAGATAAGGTCACTGCTAATTTTATCCACTAAATCAGCTACACCACTCGCTCTTCCAGGAAGTGTTTTGATGAAAATGCCAATTTCATTATGCGCAACATCTAGGACTTCATAGTTGAGAAGCACGCAAGTGTTTATAATCAATTTATCTTCGTCTAATACATATTTAAAGCCAGTTTGAGTTTTGATTTTTTTAATTCCAAGCTCGTTGATGTCCCGACTGAGTGTTGCTTGAGTGAGTTCTAAATTATGGTGTTTTAATTCATCGAGCAGTTCTTGTTGAGAGCCTATTTGCTTATCTCGAATAAGAGTTTTTATGAGTTTTTTTCGTTTGATACGGTCCATATTCACCTCGAAGGAAGATTTTAATGATACATATAGTATACCAAATTATGCAAAAAAGTGCAAAAATATTCAAAATATCATGGTGGCATGGACCAAAAGACGACAAAAGCGGATTAACTCGACAAAGAATTTTTTACTACGATATAATCCATACACACACACCGAAACCCATACTTTTTAACCACGGGATAAAAAATAATAAAGAATGGAATAAGGGAATTAAACTAAATGGGCAGATAAGATTAAAGTCCTCCCCATAATTTATGGGGAGTTAGAGGGGGTATTTTTTTGAGCCTGACAAAAGTCTGTTAAGAGCAGGATGAAGGATTAAATCACAACGCCCCTCGTTCCCCTCTTCAAAGAGGGGAGGAAATAGCGATAATCGTGACTTTGTGTCTATATCTGTGCTTGATTTTGTTGTTGTGGGGGGGGGGGGGGTAAAATATATGTAGTTTTTGTGAATATAGAAACAAGGAGGAAAAAATTATGAAAAAATTGATTTTAGCAGTAGCAGCGGCAACTGTGGTAGCGAGCGCATTTGCAGCAGCCCCACTTGGAAGTACATGGGGTGTACAGCCACTCCCAACTGATGGATTCCATGGAAGCCTAGGTGGTGGAGCGAATGAACTAGTAGGATACCAAGCAGGACCGACGTTTACAGCAGATGGTACAGTACAAGGAAGCTATGGATTTCAAAATGGTATGGTAGTTTATGGGAATGTACTAGGAAGCCGTTCGTTTGATGCGCTACCAAATACACAGAATGACGGAATAACGGCAAGAACAGGAAATAACATCAATACTTTATTCTCAACATTGGGAGTACAAAAACAGTTAACTTCTAATTTATTGGTGGGAGCTCAGATGAGCTATGGAAATTATGCGCTCGCTCCAGCAAGTAATGTGGTAACAGTGGATAATCAAACTACGACAAGTGTGAGTGCAGAACAGACGCTTGGTGAGGCAGAAGCGGGGACTTTAGATGCCAAAAATGCTTATATAAATTGGGTTAATGACAATTTTGGAACGCATTATGCAAACATAACGAATAGTGGTGAATTTTACACTCCAGGACCGCCTGGAGAGCTTGGAACTGGATTGGTATATAATATTAGGGAGACATTAAGTCAACATTATTATGGAAAGGATTTCCTCGACCTTAATTTTACGCAAAGGAATGATATTTATAATTCTATTCTTTCAATTCTTAGTACGACAGGTGGACGAACATCTCCACAACTTGACTTCAAAACAGTTGGATTTGGCTTTAACCCATATGCACAGTATACGTTTGGACAATCGACCGTGTATGGTTCGTATACCTTACAAGAGCTTCAAAACTCAGGAATGCAAACCATCGTAGGATATACAGGAAGTGGAGTGGGTCATAACTTCACAGGTGGGTATTC
>Ga0247844_1006101_pt1 | contig 14690 bp, 12 predicted proteins | sample LaCtaG_FD_192421 | JGI IMG/M metagenome (GOLD analysis project Ga0247844, IMG submission 192421) | Freshwater microbial communities from meromictic Lake La Cruz, Castile-La Mancha, Spain - LaCruzMarch201714.5m_1 | ecosystem: Environmental > Aquatic > Freshwater > Lake | place: Spain: Castile-La... | reverse complement strand
CACTGATACGCTGTCTTCGGCCATTTCTTGTTCGCCTATAATCAACATATACGGAGTTTTTTTGGTTTCAGCATCACGAATTTTCTTGCCTATTTTTTCGTTTCTGTCGTCAAATGAGCCGCGAATATCATGTTTTTTTAGCAAATCCAAAACTTTTTGTGAATAGTCATGATACTTTTCGCTAATTGGTAACAAAGCAAAGGGCTCCGGAGTTAACCAAAGTGGAAAATTTCCTGCACAATGTTCAATTAACACAGCCACAAATCTTTCCAACGAACCAAAAGGAGCGCGGTGTATCATAACTGGTCTATGTTTTAAATTGTCACTTCCTGTATATTCTAATTCAAAACGTTCAGGTAAATTATAATCAACTTGAATAGTTCCTAATTGCCATTTTCTACCAATGGCATCACGCACCATAAAATCTAATTTTGGTCCGTAAAATGCGGCTTCACCTAATTCTACAACAGTTGTTAATCCTTTTTCTGCTGCCGATTCAATGATGGCACTTTCGGCCAATGCCCAATTTTCGTCAGAACCAATGTACTTGGTTTTATTTTCAGGATCACGCAAAGAAATTTGTGCGGTAAATTCTTTAAAATCTAAAGCTTTAAAAACATAAAGCACCAAATCAATTACTTTACAAAACTCTTCTTTTACTTGATCAGGACGGCAAAATAAATGTGCATCATCTTGAGTAAAGCCACGCACACGGGTTAAACCGTGTAATTCGCCCGCTTGTTCATAACGGTAAACTGTTCCAAATTCAGCATATCGAACCGGTAAATCTTTGTACGATTTTGGCGATGCTTTGTAAATTTCGCAATGATGCGGACAGTTCATTGGTTTTAAGAAAAATTCTTCTCCTTCTCTTGGAGTAGAAATTGGCTGAAATGAATCAGCACCATATTTTTCGTAATGACCAGAAGTGATGTATAAATTTTTATTGGCAATATGTGGCGTTACTACTGGTAAATAACCAGCTTCCATTTGTGCTTTTTGTAAAAATTGAACCAAACGCTCGCGCAACATAGCACCTTTAGGCAACCATAATGGCAAGCCCATTCCTACTTTTTCAGAAAAAGTAAATAATTCTAATTCTTTTCCTAATTTTCTATGGTCACGTTTTTTTGCTTCTTCAAGCATCAATAAATGTGCATCCAATTCAGCTTTTTTAGGGAAAGTTATTCCATAAATACGCGTTAATTGTTTGTTTTTTTCATTGCCTCTCCAATATGCTCCAGCAACCGAAGTTAGCTTTAAAGCCTTAATAAATCCAGTGTTTGGAATATGCGGGCCACGGCATAAATCGGTAAAGTTTCCTTGAGTATAAAAAGTAATGGTTCCGTCAGCTAAATCTTGCAATAATTCTAACTTGTACTCATCACCTTTTTCTGTAAAATATGCAATGGCATCGGCTTTGTTTACTTCCTTGCGGTCGTATACATTGCTTAACCTTGCTAACTCAGTCATTTTATCTTCCACCTTTTTCAAATCATCAGTTGAAAACGGCTGACCGTTAAAATCTACATCGTAATAAAATCCGCTTTCTAAAGCAGGACCAATTCCAAATTTAACTCCAGGATATAAAGCTTCTAAAGCCTCGGCCATTAAATGGGCCGATGAATGCCACATGGTTTGTTTACCTTCTAAATCGTTCCAGGTTAGTAACGTTAATGAAGCATCTTCATTGATTGCTCGGTTTGCATCTACAGTTACGCCATTTACTTTGGCTGCTAACACATTTCTAGCCAATCCTTCACTAATTGATTTGGCTACATCTAAGGCGGTTGAACCCCGTTCATACGTACGAACGGAACCGTCTGGTAATATTATATTTATCATAAGGGGCGGCAAGGTAAGTTTTTATCGTTACTTATAAAAGTGATTATTTAAGATTGACGAAAATTGGTAGTTTTTTTTAAAAATAGACGATAGACAATAGACGATAGATAATAAGCAATTGGCAATTGGCAAAAGATAAATTTTAATCAATCATCATGCTGTAAGCATCTCCTTGTATTATAAACTATATTGAATTGGGAAATGTATGTCGTAAATTAGTGAAAGGAGATAGTAAATTTAAAGCTCTTATTCAAATCTTTTGAAGCTCAAAAACAGCGTTATTTGAACTTTATTTTACAAGCAAATGAGCTACAAATGGAAAGCCAACACCTAAAATTGAATTTCTAACTATAATTTTAAAGATTGAATACCAATAACGTCTTATTTTGAAATATTATTTAAAAAGCAATCTGAAATACATACTTTTGTTTTTAAAGACTGAACATAGATGAAAAACAAAACATTACTTTTTCTAATTTCAATACTTGTAATTACTTTTTTATTCAGTTGCAAAAACGAAAAAAAAGATACTATTGAAACTGTGTTTTTTACACAAGATTCCCTTTATAAAATCACATTAGACAAGCCATTAAAATTAGATACTTTTTATTGTTGGAAAGATGAAGATGATAATTCTGGTTCAGATGAATTTAAATATAGATTTTCTAAAAAAAACTTTCCTGCTCAACGTGAATCTGGATTTATTTGGGATTCATTTGCAGATTCAACCTATAGATTCACTGTTTCACATAACAATGATTTCTACCATAAATCATTTCTTGATTTCAACAATGACAGTAATATAGTTCAACTTAGAAATAGAATTGTTTACAAATCATTTGAAGACAGAATAATGATTGACTCATTAAATGTAAAAAAAATTATAGTAAATAACCAAACATATGCAACTTATAATTGTAAAAAATTTGAAAATTACAAAAATGGTTATTGGACTTATTACTTTGTAGCTTATACTGTAGTTGATAGAAATTTTATTGCTTTCACTGCTGATTGCAGATCCAAAAACTGCGATGGATTTATCAATCGATTTGAAAAAACTATGAAGTCAATAAAAATAGAAAGATATATATAGACTTGATGTAATAATGAGTAAAAATAGAATATTTAAAAATCTTAAACTACTCCAAACCCTATGTTTTCTATGTTCCTATGTGGTTAAATTTTTTTATAAAAAGCAGTTGCACCATCAATTATTTTATAAAATAATAAATTTATTGAAGTCAATTTTTGTTTCATTCTCCAAATATTTTTTATATAAAATTACTCCCGAAATCAGTTAATATTGTAGCATGAAAATATTAATTACTGGAAGTAACGGATTGCTTGGTCAAAAGTTAATTGATTTATATAAAAACAATAGCGAATATACTTTAATTGCAACCGCAAGAGGTGAAAATAGATATGCTAATAAACATGGTTATGTTTATGAAAGTTTAGATATTACCAATGAGCAAGAAGTAACAAATATTATTGCAAAGCACCAACCTGAAGTGGTAATAAATACTGCTGCCATGACCAATGTAGATATTTGTGAAACAGAGCGTGAGGGTTGTGATAATTTAAATATAAATGCAGTAAAATATTTGGTAAATGCTTGCAATAAAAACAATGCACATTTGGTTCAAGTTTCTACTGATTTTATTTTTGATGGAACTCATGGACCATTAACTGAAACCGAAAAACCAAACCCAATTAGTTATTATGGATTATCGAAACTAAAAGGCGAAGAAGAAGTAATTAATCATTCAAAAAGTTGGAGCATTTTACGTACTGTTTTAGTTTACGGAATTGTAAGCGATATGAGCCGAAGTAATATTGTACTTTGGGCAAAAGGTGCTTTAGAAAGTGGCAAAAGTATCAATGTAGTTTCCGATCAATTTAGAACTCCTACATTAGCCGAAGATTTGGCAATGGGTTGTAAACTGGCTGCCGACAAAAAAGCAAAAGGAATTTATAATATTAGTGGAAAAGATTTTTTAAGTGTTTTCGACATCGTTTTCCGTGTTGCTGATTTTTGGAAACTAGACAAATCATTGTTGAATATTTCAACCAGTGAAGGCATTAAACAACCAGCCAAACGTCCACCTATTACTGGATTTATATTAGACAAAGCTGCAAAAGAATTAGGTTACAATCCACATTCGTTCGAAGAAGGATTGGCATTATTAAACGAACAATTAAACACCTACAACAAAAGCAAATAATTACATGTTAAATTTTCTCATAATTTTACAAGCTACTGCCATAAAATTAGGTGCAGAACCTCAACAAGCAAGTTTTTGGGAGTGGTTTTTTTGGGAAACTATTGGAGCCATTTTCGTGTTTTTGATGCTTTATTTTTTCTTTATAAAAAACCCTAAAATAAATCCTCCACGCCAACGCAGAAGAGATGAAGACTTTAAAGATTAGGTTAGAAAAATTTGTAAAAATGTACTTTTACTTTTCGCCAAGTGAACGAAAAGGAATTATACTTTTAACAGCTATTTTGGTATTAGTCATTTTTGCACCTTTTATTTACCGATTGGTAAAACCTAATACTGATTTAGTCATTAATATTCAGCAAATTTCTGCGCTCGATTCTTTGAATAAAAAAACTTCCTATTCTGAAGATTTTACTAATCAAGAACCTTTTCCATTTAACCCGAATACTGCAACTACTGAAGAGTTGAAACAACTTGGTTTCACTGACAAAAACATAACAACGCTGCAAAATTATTTAAGCAAAGGTGGTAAAATAAAATCGGCTGAAGGATTGAAAAAAATATATGGAATTGACCAAAATTTGGTTGAAAAATTAACGCCATTTCTTTTGTTTGATCAACAAAATGAAATTGCCAACAATAAAAATTTTGTCGATACTTTTAAAAGCGAAAAGAAATCAAAATTTCAAATAGTTGAAATCAATACTGCTGACTCTGTTTCTTTGGTAAAATTGTATAGAATTGGACCAGTTTTGGCTTCAAAAATTATAGCTTACCGCGAAAAGTTAGGCGGCTTTTTAAACTTGAATCAATTAACAGAAATTTATGGTTTTGATGAAGATATTTTATATGATTTACAAGATAAAATAAGGGTAGATGCAAGTAAAGCCAAACGAATAAATTTGAATACCATTTCGGAAGAAGAACTTAAAAATCATCCATATTTTAAGTATAAACTTGCCAGAGTAATTACCAATTACCGCAATCAACATGGTAAATACAGCAATTATGCTGATTTGCTTAAAATAAAAATCATCAACGATTCCATATTGGATAGAATAAAAATTTATGGTGTAATTGAATAAAATGATTTTAAATAAAAAACAATATTCACTAACAAGCTGCACAATTTAATTTCCAAATTGTACCACTCTTACTTCTTAAATTATTTAATTTACCCGAAAGTCTTAAATCTTCTAAAATTTCTTCGGAAGTTTCTTTTTTTATTCCCATCAAAAATGAAAACTCGTGAGTAGCCATACTTGGGTAAATGTGAAATAATTCGATAGGAGTTTTAGCGCTTTTATCACCTTCCGCATCAGGGTGTAGTTCTTTTATTACTCTTTCTAAATCGTCAAATTCTTGATACCCTTTCAATACAATTTCTTTGTCTAATTTATTTGAAAAAATTAAAGTTGGTAGCGAGGTTACGCCTAGTGTTTTTGCTAATTCTAAGTCTTCATCAAACTTAACTTTTGCTATTTTACTCATGTCTTTTATCAATTTATTTTCATCTAAACCAACTTCATGTGCAGTTTTAGTAATCAAATCAATATCCGATATATTTTGACTTTCAACAAATAACAATTCTTTTATTCTTCTGTGAAAATTATAAGCCTTTATTTTATTTTGTAGCTGTGCAGCCTTTATAGCAATAGATGGCGGAAAAGAAGAAGCCAAAGGTGAATCAATCCAAACATCGGGCGAAATAGGCATTTCGTATTTTTCGGCCATTTCTTTCCAATGATTTGCCGCATCCGAAGGTTGTTTTATAATTCCTTTGTCGTAATTAATCCAACTTGGTAAAAGCCCACCCATGTGGTATTTTATGTCTAAATAATCGCCATAAAACAACGATAATTTCCGTAACTGAGGTTGAATTAGCCAACAAGTAGAACAAACAGGATCGGTAAAATATAACAAACTAATTTTTTTATCTGTTTTTTTTAAATCGTTTTCACTTAAGTTTTGAATTAACGGTAAGGTAAATGTATTGCTTTCAATATTTAAAAAATCATCTTTAATTTTTCGTCCTAAGCTTACATGTTCGCTCAAATCTTTTGCTCGTAAATTATAAAACTGATTACAAATTTCTTCAAATGGTTTTCCTTGTAAAAGTAATTCTGAAAATATCTTTGCATCAATTAAAGCATTAGTAATTCCTGAACTGGTAAATGGTAAAGCCAAATGTGCAGCATCGCCTAAAAGCGCTACATTATTTTTATGAAAAGCAGGAAGCAAATCAAAGTCGGTTGAATACCAAACAAAGTTATTGGAGAAATCGTTAAGCTTTAAAACTTCTTGCACATCATTAGGAAAATCTTTCAATAAATCGGTACATAAAGCTTTTAAACTTTCAGGACTTTCATCTTTTTCTTTTAGTAAATTTACGTCAAACTGCATAAACCAAACCAGTTCGTTACTTGAACAAGGAATCATACCAACTGCCAAGCTTTTTTCGGTACTTATGTATTTGGTAAAAGTATCGGGTAAATTAGCTATATACTTTGGGTTATTAACTACTCCAACTACTTCGCGAACTTGGTTTGGTGTATAATTCATTTCACCAAAAAGTAATTTTCTTACCTTAGATCTGGCTCCATCAGCACCAATAAATACATCTCCATATTCTATTTCTCCGTTTTCAAAAACAGCTGCTACTGCTTTTTCATTTTCATAAATAAAATGCGAAAAATTTCTATTGAAATTTATTTTATTATCCGTGTAAAATGAATATAAGTATTGAATAATATCAATTCGTTTCATACAAATCCACGATTCTAATTCTGAATAATTTAAAAGTGTTTGATCGGGACGTTTCATGACTATTTTTTCAATAAATTGGCCAGGAATTTCCAAATCAGGATTGTACTTTGAAATAATTGTTAACACTTCCATTGCATCGGGATGCAATAAAAAAGCATGGCCTTTTCTTGGTAAATTGCCATCTCGTTCACAAATTGAAACTTCTACGCCATTATTTTGTAAAATAATACCTAAAGCTAAACCAGCTATTCCACTTCCAATAATTACAACTTTCATATTTTATTTATAGTTTTTGATATTCTGTATAAACTTTCATTGATTATTTCTTCTGAGGTAGCAAAACTTAACCTAATATGTCCTGCAGCTTTTTGTCCAAACCACTGACTTAGTCCGGGTACTACCGCAACTTTAGCATCATTTAACAAATATGTTTGTAGTTCCTGTTCGGTCATTCCTGTTTTGGTAATATCAGGAAAAACCAAGTAACAACCTTGTGGCAATAAACACTCAAAACCATCAATTTTATTCAATCCATCAACACATAAATTGCGCATTTGGGTTAAGTGTAAAACAAAATCTTTCAACCAATCTTTGCATTCATTTAAGGCAGTAGTAACCGCTACTTGAGCCAACACATTACAACCATGAACTGTTGATTGATGTTCGGATTTTAGTAACAATAAATTAAAAATATTTTCGTTTGGAGCTATTACTGAACCTACTCTTAAACCCGCTAATCCATACGATTTGCTGTAACCAGTTACAATAATTGTTTGCTGGTATATTGCTTCATTAATGGAAGCAATGCTGGTGTATGTATTTGGTTCAAAAACAATATCACTCCAAATTTCATCCGATAAAATAATGAGGTTATGCTTAACCGCCAACTCCCCTATTTTTGTTAATTCCTGTTTGGTTAAAACTTTTCCTGTAGGATTTAAAGGATTGCATAAGCAAATCATTTTGGTTTTTGGTGTAATTAAAGCAGCTAAGTTTTCAAAATCAAATGCTCCATTGGGTTCAATTGGAACTGAAAACGGAGTTGCAATTCCTTGATTTGCTTCAACCGAATATTTAAACAAAAAATCTACCGGATCAAAAACAATGGCTTCATCGCCTTTTTGCAAAAATGTTTTACAAACAATGTATATTCCATAAGCCGCACTATCAACTGCCAATACATTTTTGGGTGTTACTTTTACGTTTCTACTTATAGAATGGAAATTAGCAACTGCTTCTCTGAAAAAATCATAACCTTCGGCAGGAGCATACGAAAAATACCTTTGTGAGGTGAATTTATTAATAGCTTCAGCAATTTGAGGAGCACACGGAAAATCAGGATCTGCGGCTGTTAAAGGAATAACTCCCTCAGGAACAGCAGCCCATCTTAAATTGAATGCTCTTTGTTTTAAAATATCAAACTTTATTTCTAGGTGTGTAAACATTAATTATTTGTTTTGTTTATCAAAAATTGTAAGTAAAAACATTTTTTTTATTTTATTTCCCACAAAGAAAACAAACTAATTATAAAAACAAGCTTTTAAAAAAAATATTTTTACACATCAATTGATGTTTTATATATTTTAGTAGATACAATATTTATTTAAACAGCAAAATATATATAATAAGTACTTACAATACAGTTTTTAAATAATCCAAAATTATAAAAAGTAATTAATGTAATTATTTTCAAATAAATAAATAAGTGAGTTTACTGTTTTAAAAAAAAAACTAATACTTTGACTTAAAACATGCCAATTTTTTAGCTTTAAATATTTATAATTGCCAAAACTAAAAACCATAAATTATAATGATAAATTTTGAACCTACAGAAAATCAAATAATGGTTGCGCAAATGGCACGCGACTTTGCTGAAAAACATATACGTCCTTATGTTATGGAATGGGATGAAGCACAAAAATTCCCTGTTGAAACCATGAAAGAAATGGGCAAACTAGGATTATTAGGTGTATTAGTTCCTGTAGAATATGGTGGAGCTGGTTTAGGTTATTTTGAATACATTACAGCCATTGTTGAAATTACTAAAGTTTGTAGTTCTGTTGGTTTAAGTATGGCTGCGCATAATAGTTTGTGTACTGGTCATATTTTGCAATTTGGAAACGAAACTCAAAAGAAAAACTGGTTACCTAAATTAGCAACTGGCGAATGGATTGGTGCTTGGGGACTAACTGAAGCCAATACTGGTAGTGATGCCATGCGCATGCAATGTGTTGCTAAACAAGATGGCGATTATTGGGTAATAAATGGTTCAAAAAACTGGATTACTCATGGTATTTCGGGCGATGTGGCTGTGGTTTTGGTTAGAACTGGCGAATTACTTGACTCTAATGGTATTACTGCATTTGTGGTTGAACGCGGAACTCCAGGTTTTAAAGGTGGAAAAAAAGAAAATAAATTAGGAATGCGCGCGAGTGAAACTGCAGAAATGATTTTTGAAGATTGCAGAATTCATAAAGATAATATTTTAGGAAATGTTGGTGAAGGTTTTAAACAAGCCATGAAAATATTGGATGGTGGAAGAATTTCTATTGCATCGCTTTCCATTGGAATAGCAAAAGGAAGTTATGAAGCAGCTTTAAAATACTCGAAAGAACGCCAACAATTTGGACAACCAATTTCTAATTTTCAAGCCATTGCTTTTAAATTAGCTGATATGGCTGTAAAAATTGAAGCATCAGAATTATTAACTTTACAAGCTGCTGATTTAAAAATGCGCCATTTACCAATGACCAAAGAAAGTGCCATGGCAAAATATTATGCATCGGAAGTATGTGTTTGGGCTGCTACTGAAGCTTTACAAATATTTGGTGGTTACGGTTATACAAAAGATTTTCCGGTAGAAAAGTTTTACCGCGATTCTAAATTGTGTACCATAGGCGAAGGCACCAGCGAAATTCAAAAATTAGTAATTGCTAGAAGCATTTTAAAAGACTAATTTTTTAAATACAATTCAAAAAAAGCCGATTGGATAAATTTTCAATAGGCTTTTTTTATGCCAATGTTAGTGTCTTTGAAAACATCAACAAATTACCATTGCAAGCAAGGAAGCTAGCTTGCAATGGCAAAAAATTGTGTATTATTTTAGAAAAAATTGAATCATTAATAGTCTATTTTAAAAACAAAAGGTAAAGTAAAATGTGCCTTTTGAGTTTCGCAGTCAGCTTTACCAGGAATCCAAAGTGGCATATTTTTAACTGCTTGAATTAATACATTATCTAATAACGGTTGTGATTTACTTAAAACTTCAATACTATCTATATAACCAGTTTTTTCGACCCATAATTTCAAAACAACTCTTCCTTCTATTCCATTATCAACAGCTTGCCTCGGATAATGAACATTATTCATTAGGTATAAATTCATATCATTCTCTCCACCAACAAAACTTGGATTTGTAATTATTGGTAAAAAGTCTGCATTATTTATTTTTGAATCAAAACATTTTTCTTTGACCAAAACATCATTATTATATTTAGCTTTTCGCTAAAGTTCACCACTTCTATAAAAACTTTTCATCTCACCATTTTTTGAACCTTTGTAATAAAATGTTTGATACCAAATTTTTCCGTTTTCATAATAATATTTCCAAACTCCTTCTCTTTCATTATATTCAAAATTACCTTCACTAAATACATTACCGTTTTCATAGAAATATTGAAAATGACCAGTTTTACTATCTTGGTATAATGAAACTTCATGGCCAATCATTTGAATTTTATTAGAAATATAATAATCTTCTACTTTGTATAAATTTTCTAATTTTGTTGATGTGCGATAAAATTTCACACTATCTTTAATGTTCGTTTTCCCCCAATAACTATCATAAAATATGGTATCCATATTTTGTTGTGCATTAACAAAAAATGGCATCGAAAAGAAAAAAAATGAAACTATTTTTTTGATTGTGAAATTCATGCAGTTTGTTTTAAATCTCAAGATTAATCTAATTTTGGCAAATAAAAAATCCCAATAACATTCTCGTTATTGGGATTTTTTTATTTTAAAGAAACCAGCGTCTAATTAATTGCTAGCTTGTTCGGCATAAGCTTCTGTAGGAATACAAGCACAAATTAAATTTCTATCTCCATAAGTATCGTTAATTCTACCTACACTTGGCCAAAATTTAGCTGCTCTTACAAAAGGCAAAGGGAACGCAGCTTCTTGACGGCTGTATGCGTGCTTCCAATCATCGCTAATAACCATGCTAGCTGTATGCGGAGCATTTTTAAGCATATTATCTAACTTATCAGCAGTACCATTTTCAATAGCAGAAACTTCGTTTCTTATTGAAATCATGGCATCACAAAAACGATCTAATTCATGTTTTGCTTCGCTTTCTGTTGGCTCTATCATAACAGTTCCAGCTACTGGAAACGAAATAGTAGGCGCATGGAAACCATAATCCATTAAACGTTTGGCTATATCACCCACTTCTACACCAGAAGCTTGTTTGAAAACACGTGTATCTAAAATCATTTCATGCGCACATCTTCCTTTTGTACCCACATATAGAATTTGGTAATGTTTTTCTAAACGAGCTTTGATATAATTGGCATTTAAAATGGCATATTTAGTAGCATTTTCCAATCCTTCAGTTCCCATCATTCTAATATATGCGTACGATATTAACAATATAGATGCACTGCCCCAAGGTGCTGCACTTACAGCATGCATTGATTGGCTTCCACTTTCCATATTAACTATTACGTGTCCGGGTAAAAAAGGAGCTAAATGAGCTGCAACACCTATTGGCCCCATTCCAGGTCCACCGCCACCATGAGGAATACAGAAAGTTTTGTGCAAATTTAAATGGCAAACATCAGCACCAATAGTAGCTGGACTTGTTAAACCAACTTGCGCATTCATGTTAGCGCCATCCATATAAACTTGTCCACCATTTTGGTGAATAATTTTACAAATATCAATTATACCTTCTTCAAAAACACCATAAGTAGAAGGATAAGTAACCATTAAACAAGCTAAATTATCTTTGTGTTCTATGGCTTTTGCTCTAATATCTTCAATATCTATATAACCGTTTTCTAAAGTTTTAGTTACTATTACTTTCATTCCAGCCATAATTGCACTTGCTGGATTTGTTCCATGTGCTGATGAAGGAATTAAAGCAATATTTCTGTGGTTTTCGCCTCTTGATTTAAAATATTCTCTGATTGTCATTAAACCTGCATACTCGCCTTGTGCCCCTGCATTTGGTTGTAACGAAATGCCTGCAAAACCAGTTATTTGTTTTAAATAATCAGACAATTCGTTAAATATTTGCGTGTAACCCGTAGCTTGATTTCTAGGAATAAATGGATGTAAAGTGCTAAATCCAGGATAAGTAACTGGAATCATTTCAGCTGTAGCATTTAATTTCATAGTACAACTTCCTAAAGCTATCATGCTTTCGCAAAGCGATAAATCTTTTGATTCTAATAACTTGATATAACGCAACATTTCGTGCTCGCTATGGTGAGAATTAAACACTGAATGTGTCATAAAACTACTTTTACGTGCAAAAGGAGAGTCAAATTTATATGAAGTGTGAGACAACGAAATATTCTTGTCAGTCAAACAGTTTAACAATTCGGAAATTCCTTCTAAAGAGTGTGTTTCATCTATTGAAATAGAAATATGTTTGTTGCTAATTTTATTGATATTTATTTCAGCATAAACACAATTAGTAATTAATTCATCAGCATTGGGAACGGCAACAGTAATGGTATCGAAATAATTTTTATTAACAACCGTAAATCCATTTTCTTTCAAAGCATTAGCTAATGTTTTGGTTAATCCATGAACTCTTCCAGCAATATTTTTTAAACCATCAGGACCATGGTAAACGCCATACATACTTGCCATAATCGACAATAAAACTTGAGCAGTACAAATATTTGAAGTTGCTTTTTCGCGTTTAATATGTTGCTCACGCGTTTGCAATGCCATACGTAATGCTGAATTTCCTTGGCTATCAATTGAAATTCCAATTAATCTACCAGGCATTTGGCGCTTGTAAGCATCTTTAGTAGCAAAAAAACCAGCATGTGGTCCACCATAACCCATTGGAACACCAAAACGTTGAGAAGTACCAACCACTACATCAGCACCCCATTCGCCTGGAGGTGTTAGTATAGTTAAGCTTAAAATGTCGGCAGCTACAGCTACTAAAATATTGTTTTCTTTGGCATTATCCATAAATTTACTGTAATCATAAACTTCTCCATTAAATGCAGGATATTGAATAATAGCACCAAAAAAAGTATTATCTAATATGGCTGTTTCGTGGTTTCCAATTACTATTTCTATACCAGTAGGTTCTGCTCTAGTAATTAATACATCAATGGTTTGTTTGAAGCAAAGTTCAGAAATAAAAAATTTGGTTGAAGTTTCATTTTTACTTTCTGAGTGCATTAAGTGCATGGCTTCGGCTGCAGCAGTTGCTTCGTCTAATAAACTAGCATTGGCTATTTCCATACCAGTTAAGTCAATTATCATAGTTTGATAATTTAACAAAGCTTCCAATCTACCTTGAGCTATTTCAGGTTGATATGGAGTATAAGCTGTGTACCAATTTGGGTTTTCGAAAATATTACGTAAAACAACATTAGGAGTATGTGTTCCATAATATCCTTGACCAATATAGTTTTTGAAAATTTTATTTTTTTCCGAAACTGTTTTCAACATGCTTAACAATTCCATTTCAGTTAACGCCTCTGGCAATTTCATACGTTGTTTTAAACGGATATGAGCTGGAATAGTTTCTTCAATTAATTGATCAATAGATTCAACACCAATGGTTTTAAGCATTGATTCTGTATCTTTTCTCATTGGCGAATTATGGCGATATACAAATTCGTCTTTGTGGTTTGTTTTTATTTGCATGTGAATGTTTTTTTAAAAATTTTTTGTCAAATGTACTTTTTTACAAAGATTATTATAAATGATTAAGGTCAAAAATTTTGACATAAAAAAACCTGTTTCAAAACAATTGAAACAGGTTTTATAAATATCTTTATTTTTTAAATTATGGTTTTACATTTCCATTTGAATCTGTTACTGTTGCTGCATTTGGTGGAGGAGTTGCAGGCATAGCAGTAGTTCCTTCAATGTTTTCTTTTATTCTACTTTCGGTTCCGGTAACTTCTTGTTCTCCACTAGGACGAGCAAAATTAGATGCTAAACTTAAAACAATAAGTGCAATGGCTAATATCCATGTAGCTTTTTCTACCACATCTGTGCTTCTGTTAGCACCCATAATTTGGTTTGGAGCTGTAAAATTAGCAGCTATTCCGCCACCTTTAGGATTTTGAATTAATACTACTAAAGTAAGAAGTACGCAAACGATAATGATTAGGATTAGAAAAAATATCATAGTTTTAGTGAATGTTGTGTTCGATTTTTATTTTATTTATTTGGGCTGCGAAATAAGCATTTTTTAGTGGATATATCAAACATAATTTTTCGTAAGTTGAAATTGCTTTTTTTATTAAACCTTGTTTCAAATAAATACTTGCTAATGTTTCACTTACAATTTCATCTTTTTCTTCTGCACTGTTTTTTGCTACTGTAATTGGGTTAAAAAACTCTGTTTTTGGACGAGAAATACTAGGATTTTCTCTAATAAATTTGTCTAAAATATTTTCAATTTCATTTTTTGAAGCATCCGTTTCTACGTTTTTCAACTCTTCAATTTGAGGTTTTTCTATCTCAAATTTTGTTTCTTTTTGAGGTAATTGAATATAAATTTCGTTAAATGATTTTTCAAATAAATTGTAGTCAATTTTAAAATTATCAAAATTCACAACTTCTTCTTCATTTGAATCAACTAAAGGTTCT
>Ga0247844_1006099_pt1 | contig 14690 bp, 5 predicted proteins | sample LaCtaG_FD_192421 | JGI IMG/M metagenome (GOLD analysis project Ga0247844, IMG submission 192421) | Freshwater microbial communities from meromictic Lake La Cruz, Castile-La Mancha, Spain - LaCruzMarch201714.5m_1 | ecosystem: Environmental > Aquatic > Freshwater > Lake | place: Spain: Castile-La... | reverse complement strand
ATACTTGATCCTTGACCAACAACAATATCAATTACAGATCCTGCTCCAACTCCACCAACTGAAGAAGAACTGTATTGAAGAGGAATACTTGAGTATGATTCTGGATCATCAATTATTACAATAGGAAGATTTGTAGTAGTATATCCTGTACCTGGGTTTGTAATCGATACAGATGATGAGATTCTTCCCGAAATAATAGTTGCAAATCCAATATGAGTAATTGTTGCAACACCTACTGAACTATTTGCAACACCAACATTTACTATTCCTAATTGAGGATTAGAAATATTCACACTCACAGAAGTTCCTGATGGAATACTATATGCACTAGTGCTTCCAGATCCAATACGAATAAAGGTTGATGCAATAGAAACTATACTTGTTGGCAATACATAAGTTCCAACTCCTATAGTACAATTTGATCCAGTATTTAAAAGATTTAATATACCAAAAACACTATTTTCATTTTGTAAAAATATTATAGTAGATCCAATTCCAACAGCAGATGAAGTTTTTGATAAAACCTGATAATTAGTAGAAGCTCTATATCCAGATCCAGTATTTCCTACAGAAATAGATTGTACTGTTCCTGCAGTAGATACAACTACAGTTCCTCCAGCAGAAACAAGTGGTTGATAACCAAAACCAGCAGTAGATCCAACTGATAAAATAACTCCACCAATGGGTAATTGTGATGTATTTACATCTGAAGTAATTGATGTTGCTGTTCCAGTAAAAGTAATTGATGTTATCCCAATATTTTCAGATAAATTATAGTCATAAGAAATTCCTGGACCTTGAAAAACATCATTTATTAAAATTACAGCATTTTCTGTTGATATTCCAGTTACATTGGATCCATTTGATTTTAAAGTAAATGTTTTATTTGTGCCATTAAATCCAGAAGATATATCATTGAAAATATAATTTTTATGATAAGTTTCATCAGAACTATTAGGTATTCCTGATCTTATAAATGTTCTTCCTTGAAAATGTGACGGTTTTGCTATTCCAGTCCAATCTCTTTCATCAGGTGAATTTGTACTTGTTCCTAGTGGTATGTTTCCATATGGTGCCTCAGCAAAAGTTATAATATTATCGACGATATTATAATTACCAAAAACTTTTGTAACTAGTTGACCTGTTGAATATCCTGCTAAAGAAGTTCCTAACCATTGTCTACGAACCTTAATAAAGTTTGTGCTTCCAATACCAATACCTTCTATTTTCATAATTTCGTTATTAACTTTTATCAAGTCACTTCCGAAGAATGAAGAAATTCCGCTAAATTTTAATATATCATCTGTTGTAAATACTTGATCTGTCAAAGATGTTGTTACTGCAGTAGAAACAACTGGCGATTGAATAATATTATCCAATGCTAAAAGAACTTTTGCATTTTGATTAGTTGAAACAAATCTATGTGAAGTTCCAATACCAACACTAGTAATATTTAAAACTTCTGGAACTATTTTAAGAGCATTTGTTGAACTAGATGCGAGTTTTACTTTATTTTCATCAACCTTTACAATAAAAACACTTGTTGTGATTCCGGATGGAACTTTATCTGTAGACCCAACACCAGACATAGACGTTGTTGCAATTCCTATTGCTTGAGTTGAACCTGCCCCAGCATGATAATAGACAATATTTTCTCCACTAACAAAGAAATGATTTGGTATAGTAATACTATTTTCAGAAATACTGACAATAGAAGAATCACTTCCATCAAAATATCTTTCAAAAATTGGATTAGTTTTATTTTTTAATTCAAATGACCTTTTAATATCTCTTTCAGTTCCTGTATAACTTGAAAAGAAAGTTTCGATAGTTCCATTATTAAAATCAATAATATCTCTACTATCATCCTGATGCCTTAAGGCATTCATATAAACGTTTACTTTAACATTGATACTTGGATTTGGTGTAAAAAGCAACTCAACTGTTCCTGCCACAGACACTCTTGTTCCAATTGTTCCTAACCCAGAAGAAGTTTGAACAACTCCATATTCAGTATCATAAGTATTTCCTGTTGCCAAAGAAGAAATGTAGTCATCTACAACAATAATTTCAGACATCTGATAACTTAAATTAGTAGTATCCGATATTTGAACTATAAAATATGCTGCATCATATTCTTCTGGATACCCACTAATAATATTTTCAGATGGTGAACCAGATGCAGAAATTGTTGTTGTTCTTGCCTCAAGACGAGCATGTTTCATATCAACAGTACCAATTCCACTAAACGAAGAATTTGCAAGTCCAACTTGAATTGTGTTGATAACACCAGTAGTTCCTATTCCAACTCCAGAGTTTGGAATAAAATCAATATTTAAGAAAGATCCACTAAAATATGCATTATATGTTCCGAGACCAGATGATGAATAAGAAGTCAGTGTAGTTGATAATTGACCATATTCTAACAGTTCGATATTTGTTCCATCATGAACAACATTAAGTTCAATAAATTCAAATTCATTATTGTTTATATCTGGAGTAATTTCAACTAAAACTTTTACAGAACTATATGTATTAGCAATACTTACAATTGTTGTAGAAATTCCTGAAGAAAGATTTACACTATCAGTATTAATTAAAACAATTCCACCAATACTAGTATTTCCAATTCCAAGTAGGTTGTCATCCAAATTATATGAAAGACATGTAACATCATAATCATTTACACTAAATTTTGTTGGATAAAATAAAAGTTGCCCATCTGTTCCTGAAATTGTAAAATCAAAAGATCCCATATCATATTGAGTTTCTATTCTTCCATATTGATTGATATATGCTGATGAGTCATCGTGAATTAAATCAACTAATAATAATTGTCTTTCTCCTTGAAATCTTTTATCAGTTATAAATGTAATATATTTTTGTGCTCTTATATCGGATAACTTAAATGTATTAGCAATGCTAAAAACTGTTGATCGTGGATTACTATTAAACAATCCGCTTATATCATCAATTGCCAAAACTCTATTTCCAATAGATTCTTCATAATCTTTCAAAATTCTACTTGAAAATATTATTTCATCTGATATTATTCCAGAACCAAAATTTATAGAATTTTCTTTGACCAAATCAAAATCATATACACAATTTAAACTAGTAAATGTAGTTAAGTCCGTGACCACTTCAAAATATCCAACATCTGTAGAAATACCTACAATCAAAGATTTTTTGTTTTCTTTTGGAAGAAGAGATTCTACTTGATAATCTGAGAATCTTTTAAATCCTAATGCATGATTTAATGTTCCAACAGTATCACTCCAAGTATCAAAATCAACTTTAGATTTTAATGAATAAGAAAATTTCTGATAATAAAAACTATCTTGAACTCTTTGTAAATTATTGTTTAAGAATCCAGAAATAGTTTGCCACCCAGCAACAACTTTTGAATAAGAATTTAATTTATATGAAGATTCAAAAGAAGTTATAGAAGAAGCAACTCCTTGAGTTTTTGATGATGCTCCTTCAATTATTTCATTAATAATAAAATTTTGATTTGAAGAAATTCTTAATAAAGAATTTTTAGCATCCCAACTTTCAACATTACCAGAAATTGGAGATTGAATTGATTTTACGACTTCACCAACAAAGTAATTATTTGTTGTTAATATTGGATTGAATATTGGGAAGTGTTTTTGTGGTATTATTCTTCCAGATGAATTTGAGGGATCAAAATTACCGACTATTTCACCACTACTAATAAAATTTGCTAAACTAAATGTGACTATTCCAATGCCACCAATATTTTCGTTAACTGCAGTTATTGTGAATAATTGATAATCATAATTTTTTGAGTTAAAACCTTTTCCTGTTGAACCTACACCAACACTTGTATTTTCAATAAGAACTTTATCATTTACACTAAATGGAAAAGAACCTGCTGTGCTAAATCCAACAGAAAGAATAACTGTAACATTTTGATTTGCATTATTATATGAAATCGTTCTTATACCAACACCATTTGTATTTTGTGTTGGTAAAATTATTGGAGGTACATTATTAATACCATAAGTGTTTTTGAGAATAGTAACTTTACTATCTCCAAGATTATATTTTATGTCAATTTCTGGAACTAAAATATTTGTTTTTCCATCGAAAACCAATAATTTTGGAGAAGAAGTATAACCTCTTCCCACGGAAGTAATTCCAATTGACTCAAATGATGCAAGAGGATTTATTTTGACAATTTGAGGTAAAGAGGAACTTGGTCTTACTGTATTATCTGATGGGAAATCAAATCCAATATCATTAATTTTTGTTTTTTTAATTTTTCCAATAGAATTACTAGAAACTTCAAGAATAGCACCAGATCCAGAATCTGTTAAAATATTTGCAATTCCAGGGAGAGAATAATAATTTTTACCAGGGTTTTCTATTTTAATTTCAGATATTGATCCATATGCATTTTCACTATTAGTTTGATAAGTTATATTAGATGTTGAAGATATATAAGAACCGCTTTCTGGAGTTAAATCTAAAGTATATGCAAATGAATTTGTAGAAGCAACTGATATTGTTTGTTTTCCATTGAACAAACTTAATTTTGATATTACTCTATTATTCGATATAACTTCATTATCAACACTGATTTTTTGTTTTACTACAGGAAGATCACCATCATATACTGGATCTAATTTGTAATATAAAATACTAGGAGTTTCTTTATTTACAATTAATAATACATATGCACCAGTTGAAACTCCAACAGTTCCATTTCTTAAAACCTCAAAAGTTTTTCCACCAATACTTTTATCGTAAATATTAGTAAAATTTTCATCCAAGTAAAAATTTAATTGGAAAGCTGGATATTGAGTTGATTGATTTGTATATGACAGTGATGAATCTGATAAATCAAATGTAATTGTAGAATCTTTATATACTTCAATTGGAGGATTTATTAAAGAAAGAGTTCCATTAGATGTACTCGCAATTCCAACAATAGATGGTTTCAACTGAATAGAATCATAGTAATTATCTGAAAGTTTAAAACTATCATTATTTACTTTTACTATAAAATAAGTAGAATTGTTTTGCAAACCTTGTGCTGGGTTTGTTGATGTATGAAGTATTTTATCTCCTGTTCTAAAACCATGATTGTTGATTGTAATAATGCTTGATGTTGTATTAACACCAACTGCAGAAAATGATTGCGGATTAACTAAAAGTTTTTGATTGTGATCATTATATTTAAAAGTGAATGTTGTGGATATTGATGGATTTACATTAATGTCAACATTATTTCCTGGCAATAATCCATGTGATTGTGCTGTAGACACAGTAACAATATTTCTTAAAATTTCACCTGTTATTACAGAATAATTTGTTTTAAAACTATGATATACTCCAGTTCCTAAACCAGTAAAAAATAATGTTGTGGAAGATTGCACTGTACTTGCAATTCCAACAAATGTTCCAGTTGTTCCTAATCCAACTCTAACAGTTGATAGTCCAATAAGATCACCATCAATTTTTGCAACAAAAAGTTTTTGCTGATTTGTTAAAGTTGTTGCAATCCCAACACTAGTGTTTACTACAATCCCACTTCCATCATTAGGAAAATACGTTAATTCATCACCAGTTTCTAAATTATGATTTCTAATGTATATTGATTTTGTTGGAATAAAAATTTGAGTTATTCCAGTTCCTGGATTTGCTAAAAATATTGTAGTACCAATTCCAACTCCAGAAACAGTTCCAAGGCCAATTGATTCTGTTGGATTGAAATATATTTCTTTATTTTGCTTGTAATTATATGTTGTTTTAAAACCAGCATTTATTGAAAATGTTCGTGAATCTTCGTATAAAACTGTAGTTACAGTATGTGCAGTTCCTGTGGTACCATCATTTTCTCTTAATACTCTTATTCTTGATAAATGGGGTTCTACGTTTAAAATTCTTACCCTTTCACTTCCTAAACTTAATATATCATTTTCTCTTAAGTTTGAAAGTCTTCCTGTTACATTAAAATAAGTTACAATTCCAGTTACAGTTGCATTTTGTATTCCTGAAGATGTTGTACCAAATCCAGTTATTGAGAGTGCTCTAGTTGATCCTATGCTAATACTATATGATCCTTCTATTCTTGATGATGTAGTAGAAAGTCCAGTTATAGTGACTCTATCTTTATTACTGAAATTATGTGGATTGATGCATATTATATTGTATATACCCAAATTTTCTGAAGGTGATATTTCAACATTTGTTACACTGCTTGTGGCAACACTTATAGTGTTTACTGATTTTCCTAATATTTTTGATACTCTTGCTTTAGCATTATATCCTCTAGTATTAGTTTCATCAAATACAATTACATTATTAATTTGATACTCATTTCCTCCAGTTAAAATTCCAACCCCTCCCACCTCACCAGGAAGAACAGAAGTTATTTCTGATTTTTGATTGAGTTTATTTGGAATATTAAGATATTCATAGTTTGTAGTTCCATTTATTAAATTATAAGGTGAAGTGTTTCTGAATAAATTTGATGTATTCAAATTAAATTCATCTTGATTAGAATCTAATCTATAATTAAATTTGTTGGGAATTCCTTTAAAGTTATTACCAATCAAATATGGAAATTCTGGTCTTTTGTATCCTAAGAAAGGTAAACTGCTATCAACAGATAAAGTATCAAATGTTGCAAAGTATGCATAAGTTCCTTCTGGAAATTCTGGAGTAACACAAAATCTTCCGTTATTTTCATCAAGAACAGTTTCATCACTTACGTTTTTATGAGTGTAGTCCTCAACAAAAAACCCTAAAGGATAAACTGATGGTGATGGTCCATATTCTCTAGATGAATTTAATTTATAACCAGATTTCATTTGACTTGCAATGCCACCAGATTTTGTAATATATCCATATGGCCCATAGATTGGATGACCATCATAAGCCCACCCAATTATCGGTGAATGATCTGTTGATAAAACTTCTACGTTTGAAGATCTAGTTAAGTCTCTTTTACCATATAAAATTTTTCCAGTTTGGTCAGAAGAAAATAGTGATTCTCTAAGTTTTCTTGGTGCATATAAATGACAGTATTGTAGTTGATATTTCTCATTAATTCCGGAATGAATAAATCCATCGTCTCCAGTAAATGTATTAAAATATTTTTCAAAAAGATTTATTCTCCATCTTTGTATTTTTACCTTAAAGTTAGCACCAGATCCAGGAAAAATGACTACTGCAGACGTTGATTCTTGAGAATATCCAATTCCACTTTCAATTACCTTAACAGAAGTTAAAAATCCATTAGTTATTACAGGAGTTATAACTGCACCAACTCCACTTCCAAATATTAATAAATTTGGTGGAGAATCATATGATTTTCCTACGTTATAGACTAATACTTCAGATATTTTACCATTACTTACTATAGGAAATAACTGAGCATCTTGTCCAGATTTTAAAGATACTAAGGGAGTTCTTTCTAAATTAATTACTTCTGATGAACCATACCCAACACCTTTATTTTCCAAATGAACAGAAATTACACTTCCTCTAAAAATAGGTTGTATCTCTGCTTCAAAAGTTTTTCCACTAATAGAAGAAATACCAATTTTTCCTTTTAAGGTTACAGTTATGTCTGGATAATTAAATATATGAGTTCCTACACCAACAGAAGTTAGATTAATATATTGTTTTGTGTCGTAATAAAAACTTTGACTAGTTGACGCAATTCCAACTAAGGAAAGTTTAAAAGTATTATTATCAATTTTAGTTGCATAGTATTCAAAATTATTTGTAAGTCCTCCTACAGAAGTTCCTGATACTGTATATTTAATTATTTCGCCTGAGTTGTAATCGTGATTGTCTATTGTTATTTGATTTGAGGACGTATTTATTCCAGAAGAATTGGTAGTTCTTTTTTTATTTTGATAATTTAATCCACTAGATACGACATTAATTGATTCGACTACAGATTTTTTATTATAAGATTTTAAACTTTGTTTGCCTACACCATATGATGATAAAGTTACGGTATTAATTCCAGAAATAGCATCTGCTTGTGTTTGGTGTAATTTTACAATAGATGGACTTATAACAGATACAAAATATGCAAAGTTTTCTACAATTCCTCCAATTGTAGTTTGAGATTGTGTCGAATATATTACTTGTTCCGCATTTCTAAATTTATGATATGTACTAAACCCAATTGTAGATAACGAAGATCCTATACTAACTTGAGCAGAATTTGGATCTGCAAAGAAATCTGAAGAATGCTCAATCAACTTCATATTAACTGAGGCAAGAACCCCAGATCCATTACCACCAGTTATACTTACTGTAGGAGTTTCTATGTAATCAAATCCAGAATCTAAAATTCTTATCTCTCTCAGTGATCCAGAAACTGTTACATAACCAGTTGCTCCAACTCCAATACTATCTGATATACTTAATACTGGTGGATTTATAATGTCATAATTACTTCCTGGAGAAATAACTTCAATTTCATTCAATTTTCCATAGTAAATTATATCGGAAGATTTATAATTTAAGATTTCAACACCATTTACTAAAATTCCATTAAATTTTGGTTCAGTTTCATAATATTTCCCATCTAAAATTGGTTTAGAAACTTCTCTTAATAAATTTTGAGGAAATAAAGTTTTTGAAACAAATTTATATTGTTCTAATTTATTATCAATTACTGTTGTCGTATTATCCAAAGAAATAAATTTTGAATAAAATATATCTGTCCTACTTTTAGAGAATTTTATTGTAGTAGGATTGATTCTTTTTATAAAATAAAGACCTTCATCAAAAAGTTTTGAACCTGTAACCTCTTTAGATGTAATATTTCCCAATTCATCAATTGTTTCTTGAATTATTTTTTGTGGAGTATAGTAAATAGCATCTCCAGTATAAAAATTATGTTCTTTTAATGAAATAGTGAATTGATCTCCAGAAAAAGTTCCAGAAAAAATTATTGATCTATCCGTTACATCTAAAGGTTGTCCATCATAATATGGTAGAGATTGTGATGCTATTAATATTTTTTGAGATTTGTTATTTATTTCTGAAGAATCAGTGTATACATTTTGTATATTAGCAGAATAATTTGAAATATCTGAAAATGTATTTGATTGTGCTTTTAATATTTTTCTTTTAATTGTATAATCATCTGTTAGTGATAATATTCCTTGACCTTTGATAGAAAAGGATGTATCAGATAAAATTCCAATAATTGAAGAATCTTTATTGATACTATCAGATCCAGTAATAAAAATTTTATCACCATTTTTGAAATAATGCTTTGTATCTAATACTATCTTATATGAATTATTAGAAGTATCTATAACTGAAAGACTTAAAACTTTATAAGAAGAAGAAATATTATAAAACCAATTTTTTGAAACAAAATCTTCAGATTTAGATCCTAAAGTTTTTATAAAAATAGAATCTTTAGGATTTTGATAAATGCTATTTGAATATTCAATATTATTTAAAACTGAATTAATTCTAACTTTTACTATTTCTTCGGTTTCAATAACTGAAGTTGATCCAATGTTTTCGAATGTATAATATTTACCATACGCATAAGTATTAATACTAATATTTGATCCATCTAAAATAGTTCCACTTATACCAGAGCATCCATAAAATTGAGTTAAAGATTTTGATGTATATGATACAACTCCTGTAGTTTGATCATTATAAATTACTTCCAATTCACCACTATTAGGAAACCCTACGGTAGAATCTACATCAATTATAGTAGGACTTGATTTAAATTCTCCAATAGAATAATCTACTACAACAATATTTGCTCCCATTCCATTATGATTTGAGCAATTATATTTTATAGTTTCATTTGGTGCATTTGATGCAATAATCAAATCAACAAAAGATCCTATTGTTCCTGGAGATCCATTAGATGAAGTTGAATAGTATATTGATGAGAGACTTTGCCCAGATATTTTTTGAAATATTAAAGGATGGCCAATATTACTGGAACTTGACAGATCAAATCTATATGTATTTCCTTTTGTTAAATTTAGATTTTGCTTTGTTATGCCATCAATTACAAAAACATTATTTGGTGGAGGTGCTCCTGGATTTGATATTACCTCTACAATAAAATTAAAATATGATATTTGATATTGACCTATTACTTTTGTTTTAGGATGAACAGAAAAATTTCCATACGAGGATCCGTCAACTTCAGAATTTCTGTCATATCCAGAGTCATAACTAATTTTATAATATGTTTGACCAAGATCAGAAATTACTTTTTCTACAGATGTAATAGGTGCATATGATTTGAAAAAAGAATCCCCATAAGTATCTTGATAAAGAACTGAATTTATAAGGTTTAAAGGATCTCCTGAAATACTTTCAACGACTAAATCATTTGTAATTCGATAATCTGCATTTGATGGGGTTATTAAATATTCACTTGGTCTTACAACTTTTACATCTTCATTATACAAAGCCTTGAACAATATTTCAAAAGATCTGTCAGTTCCTCTTGACAGATAAAAATCTTTTGATTGTTTTATGAAAAGATTCTCATTCAACCCCTCTGTTAAATTTTTACCATCCAATTTTGGTAAAAATAAATGTTTTGTTTTAATTAAAAATTGTTTTAAAAATAATATACTAAGGTTTTTTATTTTTGCTCCTAGAAATATTAATTGCCCAGAAGAATCATAATAACTTCCAAGATGTTCTTCTGCACTTGATGTTGAAAAAGTTAATTGTTCTGGATTATTTTCAGTGACATATGTTGTTATTCCACAAAAACCTCTAATACATCCAGTAAATGATGAAAATGTTTTTCCGGTATATGTAATAATTTCTTCATCAATTTGTAATAATCCATATGAATCTGGAAATCCATCAGTTCCTGTTTCAGAAGAAGATAAATCTACATAAACAATATCATCATTAAATCCTAAATCTGCACCAAGGATAACACTTTCAGATAAATTAGTAGTTTCATTTAATTTAATATATTCATCAATATTTTGAATAAGATCAATAGATGCTCCTTGAAATTCTTGGGAAATGTAATATTGTTTTAAAAATTCAGATATTAATGGATATTCTTCTCTGACATATGCAGGGAGTTGATTTTGAACAATGTTACTGAATTGAATTCTTTTTTCCGTCATTTTCTTGTTTTATTTTTTTTATTAATATGATGATCCAGATGATGATCCAGATTAAGAAGTTCCACTAGCAGCAGAACTTGATAGGGTTCTAGATGTTGTGGTTATATTATTTTGAGATATTTCACCAATATTACCTCCTGAGCGAACTAAACTTCCATTTGCGTAACTGGAAGATGAAATATAATTTGATGCTGATGGATCAAGTCCAGAAGAAATATTATCGACGATCATTTCAAAATTACTGTTAATAATATCTAGTTGCAAATATAAGTCTTGCAATCCAACAACGTCATTTGAATGTGGAATTGCAGAAATTTCAATAATTGTTTGCCCGTCTTTTATTTTTCCTGCTAGAACATTAATAGGGTTCAGTGTTATTATACCTTTCTTATAATTTATATTACCAACATTTCTTCTTACTATTGTAGGGTTTGTTGAATTTGCAGAAGGTAGTGTAAATAAAAATAAAGATCCATCTGTTCTATTTGTATTAGGTACGTCAGAAAGATATACATTTTGTTGTATTTGTGATATTCTGAAAGCACTAGACTTAATATTATATCCATTCATATTATTAATATGGAATTCATTACCAAATCCTATTTGATATTCTGCAAAGGAATTTAACACAACTCTTAAATCTCTTCTCATTTGCAATGTAGTTATATTTGATGTTATTGATTCATGACTTTGGTCAATAACTTTTAAAAATTTGCTATATTTAAACCTAGCACCATATCTGTTTAATTCCGAAGATTCAGAATATTTTGTAGTATTAGTTTGAACAACTGTAGAGACATATTCTGAAGATGGTGCAAAATTTGAATTGTAATATACTTTTGAATTTATTTCTAGATAAATGTATTTTAAGTCTAAAATTTCAGGTATTATTCCTGCCACAGCATATTTTTTTAATCGTAGTTTTATATTTTCTTTTACTAGGTTAGGCAAAAAATCACCAAATCTTGGTTTGATGCTAATAAAAACTTTTCCATATTGTGGTGGGATTAATTCTTCTCCACCAAAAACAGAAATTGATTCAGTTTCCGGATATATCTTTGATGGTATTAAGGATTCATAATCATCAGCAGTTAAGGCTCTATTCTGAGATGCATAGATTCTTGGTGCAAATTTTTTAACAGATTCTACAGATTCTATTTGTTCACCGCCAGAAGAAATTAAACCAGTTGTTAATAAAGAAATTCCAGAAGTAACTGTATATTCTACTGAGTTTCTTGTATAAGTAAGTCTACCAGCAAATGTGAATTGATTTACACCATTTGCACTATCACCATTTGAAACAATATAATTTGCGGTAATATAGTTTCCTTCTTCTAAAGCCTTTCCAAACTTATTATCACCAAATAAAAGTTCATATCTTTCATTTTCTATTTCTTGCAAATAATAAACTTTAGAATCTGGTTTTACTGTAAATAAACTGTCTTGAATAATATATGCAACTTGAGATGTTGACTGCTCATTTGGTTTTACATTTACTGAAATTAATTCAGTGTCAATTCCCGTGTTTGGTAATATAAACCTTTGGTTTACATTTCTTGTATTATAAACAAAATTTGATGTTAAAAGAGTTCCTTCATAAATTGGAAGATCATTAAAACTTGATATTCCTTCAAATATAGGGACAGTAATATCTTCTAAAATGGAATAAACAAAAGATTGATTACCAAAAGATCCTGATGTTGATGCGATAGGACCTTTTTTAAGAGTTATAGAAGATGGGATTGGAGTAATGTTAGTTGTGTCTATAAAAAAACTAACAGTTGCTCTTGCTGCTTTTCGTGATTTTGGAATATATCCAATATTTCTTGCAAGTGCTACTACATTTTCTCTAAGAGTTGCGCTATCAATGAATACTTCATTTGCAACCATATTTGCATTATATGAAGTGATATAGGTATTATATGCTAAAACATCAAGAATCGTAGATAAGTTAGATCCCTCAAAATCATAATCAGTAAAATTAGAATTTGATTTTAAATAAGTTTTAAGTGTTGTTTTAATCTGATCGAAATCCAGATTAGAAAAATTTACTAATGGCATCTTTACCTAGTTGGTTGTAAAACAAACTCTAATTGTTGTGGTGGAACATCAGCACCAATAATTCTATAAGTAATGATTACATTGAATGCATTATTATCATAATTTGGAGTTGTTTTCACATCAATTAAATTAACTCTAGATTCAAAATTATTAATCGAATTTGTAATCTCGTCATTAATAATTGATGCTGAAATTTCATCAATATTTTCAAATAAAGATCTACTTACTCTAGAACCAAAATCTTCGTTAAAAAATTTTTCTCCAGGTAAAGTAAATACAATATTTCGCACTGATCTTGCAATTGCACTTTCATTTTTAAGGGTAATCAAGTCACTATTCAAAGGATTACTCTGAAAAGTCATACTAATATCTTTAAAACCTTGACTTACCCTTTCTAAAGGCATTTAATGCTCTAAATCTATCTTATTTATTATAGTTTTTTGACTCATATAATGGTTCTGCTCCATATTCCCAATCATCGTAGTCATCATCGTTACGAATTTTCTCATGAAGTTCGTTTTGAGTCACAAAATCATGCTTTTTTGGTGTCAAATTGTCATTTGCAATCTCACGAAGCATTTTTGGTGGTGTTACCATGTAATCTGTGATTAATTTTGTAGTTCCCCATACTTCTTTCATGTAATCCTTGTCTCTATCCGAGGGTTGTCCCATTTTTTTGCTCCTGATTGGTTAAATCAGAACTTTTTACGGGGTTGCTATCCCTTTAAATTAAATCATAATCATCTTGAAGAATTTCTCTTAGATATTCTTCGTTCCAGTTATTATAATAATCAGTTTTTGCCAATTTTTTTCGAAATTCTCGTAATTCTTCTTTTGGTTGAGATAGAATTAGATTATAAAGGCCATTATTGGTCTTTATATCTTTTATGTAGGTATCATATGATGAGCAATCCTCAAAAAATTTCCATTCACCATACCTTTCATTATGAATTTTAACCCACCTCTGAACCTCTAAAAGGTCAAATGAATCCTCAATGACATATATGATCACCTGATACCCTTCGACCGGCACAATGGCACTCGCAGAGCACTCTACAATCAAATATCTTGCCTTTTCTGCAAATGGGCAGATAGAAAAATTACCTAATTCCTCTCTTACCTTTGATACTTCTTTGATCCATTTGAGAATATTTCTTTCGACCTCAGATTTTCTCATTATTATATTTTATTGTATTATCTTGGTTTAATTCAAACTTCCTGCGAGAGACGAGAGCGCCTCTCATAAGTATCTATAAGGTCGCACAAGCAATAAAAAGGCACCTCATAAAGAGATGCCCTGAAAGATTATTTACCCTGCCCTCTACGAGGTTTTCGTGCGTTGTTTCTGCTGGTTGCAGTATACTTTGTGTGTTTCCCATTACCCTGTCGAGTATTTTTGGGATGAGACTCAATACCATCTGAACCACTCAGTGATTTACGATTTGCCATATATTTCTCCTATATTAAATAATACGAGTCTTTTCATGTCCGACA
>Ga0247844_1006097_pt1 | contig 14692 bp, 16 predicted proteins | sample LaCtaG_FD_192421 | JGI IMG/M metagenome (GOLD analysis project Ga0247844, IMG submission 192421) | Freshwater microbial communities from meromictic Lake La Cruz, Castile-La Mancha, Spain - LaCruzMarch201714.5m_1 | ecosystem: Environmental > Aquatic > Freshwater > Lake | place: Spain: Castile-La... | reverse complement strand
GCATGGTATTTGATTGCCAAAACCGGTCTGTTTCTGGATTCCAACTATTTAGTGGTGTTGAATGCGGACGCCGTTTTGCAACCACGGTATTATGCCAATTTGATAAACACCCTTTTCACCCAACCTGATGTGGTGGGTCTCATGCGGTGTCAATCGTCTTGTTTTTATGACGACATCAATATGTCTGTTTTTGATTCCTTTTTAAAATCCAAAAATGCAACGTATGACAAGAACCAGATGTGGTATAGCAAAACCAACCATTGTTTAAAAAGAAAAATCTTGACTGAATTTGTGGATTGGTATTACCCGAGTTGTTTGGAAATCAAAAGACAGGATTGCGAAAAATTGTCGTCGTATCATGAACGTTTGTTTTTTGCCTTTGTAAAATCCACCCAAAAACACACCGAATTTTGCGACAGTGTTCTTTGCCAACCGCCAGAGCCTCCTTCTGAACCAGAACCTGAAATAATACCACAACCAGAGCCAGAACCACCTCAACCACCAAAAAAAACACAAACAATACAATTAAAAAGGTTGCGTTTTACATAATAAAAGGATAAAATTATATAATACAATAGTATGTCGTCCATTCCATTCATTGGTGCTTTAACAATGATTCGCAAGGATTTGCTGATTCGTCTCATTCGCAGTGTAGATTATCCCGTCGATTTGTTCGTAGTGCTGTTTCAAAACGGATTCGCCGATTTCGATTTCCAAGCGGTCGCCAATCCTTTCATCAAAAAATTCTCCTTTATTTCGTGCGATATGAACATCGGGGTCTCTCGTGGGTGGAATCATCTCATTCGCAATTATCCGTCTCCTTATTGGGTCATTAGTGGCGACGACAATTGGTTCGAGGCGGGAGCATTGGAAAAACTGGCAAAATACATGGACAACGAGGATTCTCTCAAACATGCTTTTTTCAATTTGCAAATCAAAGAAAAGTCAGGTGCGATTGTTTGTTCTGGGTTTAGCACCTATATTTTGACCCAGCACGGCTACAACGTGGTCGGTGCATTCGACGAAAACATTTACCCCGCCTATTTTGAAGACAACGATTATTGGCAGCGGATTGTTGTGTCGGGAGAAAGAACGGCCATGATAGAGGGTTGTTGCATTTTCACAGGGGACGACCAACACGAATGCAGTTGCACCCAAAACAGTGCTTCTCCAGAATATGCCAGAAAAATGTTTCAATGTTATAAACGAAACGAGGAGTATTATTGGCAAAAATGGAACACCAACAATGGGGAACCTTTCTCTCAACCCTTCAATCAATCATGCTATTCTTTGAAGGATGTCATTCCTCATGAGAATTATTTTGTGAATCAGGAAATGTTGTTGGGACACCGAAATGCACCAACCATGTTTGTCATTGAGGGTTAAGTTTTGTTTTTTAGTGTTGTTATGAAAAAATTGATTGTTGTTTAACATACTCAGTATTATGTTAAACAATGGAAACAAATTACATTTACCTGTTGCAAGAAAGAGAGTTCATACAATCAAATGTTTCTGTTTATAAAATTGGCAGAACAAAACAAGAACACAACAAGCGATTGAGTCAATACCCGAAAGGGAGTGTTTTGTTGTTTCAAATGATTTGTTCCAATTGCATTGACATGGAAAAAAACATTATTTCTCTTTTTAAAGAAAACTACATACATCGCAAAGATATTGGAAGTGAATATTTTGAAGGAGACCACAAGGCAATGATGAAACAAATAACAAACATTATAGAAAATGAGCAACAACCCATACAAACAGCTGAAATTGAAGAAGAAAAAGATGACGATGATGAAGATGACGAGGAAGAAGAAGAGCATATTATTGAAGTAAATACTTTTGAAGATTACAAAAAATATGCTGAAAATTTTAAAATCATCATAACAAACAAAACAAAAAAAGAAGGGTTTATAAGATTTCAAAACGGTTTTTATCGAAAAATATACTGTAAAAATAATTTGGATTTTGATGAAAACACCATGGAAACATTGGATGATTTTTTGAAATTTAATGAAAAAGATAGTTGTGTTAGTTTTGAATCATTAAAATACAATTATGATTCAATCATTAAAGACATAATGCAAAAATGTTATGTAAAAAATCCATCCATTTATGAACCCAAATATCATGAGTATTTTCTTCAGTGTCCTGCTACAATTTTTGATGCAAAGGAATATAAATTTTATGATATAAATACTTTTGAAAACAATAACAACACAAATGTTTGGTATACTAAAAATTATCAGGCATCAGATTACTTCAATGGAAATGAAACAACCGAAATTGTCCCAAAGATATTGCGGTCTTTGGTGATTCATGATGAGTGTATTGAAAAATACAAAAGGTTTTGCTATAATGTTATTGTTGAGCCATCATTAGAAACGAGTATATTTTATGATTATTATGTGAACAATGACAAAGGTATTAATAATGGACATAATTTATTGACTGAATGGTTAAGAAGCACCATGTTTCGGTTTGATATACAATATTTAGAAACAGACTATTATTGGTCAGATAAATCTTTTTACAAACCTTTTATTAAAAATAAACAAATAAGATGTGTAATTATAAGGCCAATTCAACAAAAAACAGTTCAAAAGATGATTGATGAATTTACAAAAATGGGAATAAAACATTTTATTGTTATCAATACAAAAGAACAAGGAACAGATAAAAATATTTACAGCACAGAAAAATATAAAAAATTCATCAAAGACAACGAGGAAGAAATGCGACCCTATTTTAATGATAAAACGGATGATTTTCATGGAGATGTTCTTGACAAAATATTTTACAGAAGGGAATTATTGTTTTCAAGTTTTGTCAAATGGTGCGTTACTGTTTGATTTACCAAACTATTATGTTTTTTATTTCACACCATATATTGTGTGAAATAAATAGTTTTTTAATTGTCAATTTCAATACTTAATATATTTTGTTGATTGCTGTAAATAAAAATTTTAAAATTAATAAATGCAATATAATTTTGATTTCCCCACGAAAAATAATATGTAAAATGTTTGTTGTATAAATCATGCGCTTTTACACCTTTTCTCATTTAAAACGCCCATTTTATATGAGAACTCATAAATAATTTTTCTTGATTTTTCGCGTATTGTTTTTCTTGGATATATATTTTTCTGGTCTTTCGTAAGCACCCTTAATTATGTTTCTGTATTTTTCTTTTGGAATATTTCTTATGGTCTTGGTTATATTTACTTTCAATTCTGAGTGTGTTAATCCGTCTAATTTTTGTAATCGCGATTTCAACATACTAAAATAATTTTCTATGGAATTAGTAAAATGTTGATAAGGAACAGCATATAATAAATGGTTGTCTTTATTTATTACCTCTTTTACTTTTGAATTTCTATGACTACTCGCATTATCCAAAATTATTAATTTATTCTTGAATTTGTTTGTTATATTTGCTTCTAAAAACTCTACCATTCTATCTGAGTTTATTCCACTTTTTTCATATAAATCCCAACCAACTACACCATTTACCGAAATAGCAAATATTCCAGTATATTTTTTGAATACTTCTTGAGATTGTGTTTTTATTACACATCGTTTTCCTTTTTCGCTATAACAATGGTTTCTTTTTTGTAATGATTTTACACTTGTTTCATCTATACAAATAATATTCTCTATTTTGTATTTTTTGACTTCATCATAAAACTCTTTTATGCTTTTATTTATATCAATATCCTTCCCAAACCGCTTTACTGGTTCGTGTCTTATTCTCGTCATTTTCAAAGTAATATTATTATCGTGTATAATACGACTTATATGAGATTTATTCAAATCCAAATTAGGATATTTATTTTTCAATAAATATAATAAATCTTCAATCGTGATCGTTTTGTTTTTCTTAATTTGTTCCAATAAAAAAGAAACATGTTCTTTACTAACTTTATATGCTTTTGGTGTTCTTTCATAACCAGTAATTTTTCCTTCATTTTTATATTTTTGAACCCAACGCATCAAACTTCGTCTGGAACATTTGAATATTTTACAAACTTCTTCTTGTGATTTATCCTCCACTAAATAATATTGCACTGCGGATTCTTTGTAATCACTACTCTTTTGATTAGGCATATATACTATTTATTTATAAAATTGAAATAAAAATTGATTTTATTATTAGATTGACAATAACTCAAATAATAAACGCAATAAATGACGCATATTTTATCTCTTGGTGCAATCAATAAACTTACAGGCGAATATGTTTATCCTAAAATAGCAAATAAAAAGGACGAATATATTTGCCCTGAATGTAATAAGGATTTAATTTTATGTCAAGGTGAAATTAGAGTTCATCATTTCAGACATAAAGTAGATAATGTTAATCCTTGTCATCATTATAGTAATCCAACGGAAAGTCAGATTCATAAAGACGCAAAAATATTATTGAAACATTTGCTGGAAAGAAAAATGCCAATTTCAGTAATTAGAAACTGCTGTTGTTGTAAAAAGAATGAAGAATTTGAAATCCCAGAAATAAGTGAAACATCTAATATACAAGTTGAATATAGATTTGAATACAATGGTCAGAAAACAGCAGATGTCGCATATATTGATGATGGTGAGATTTTATGTATATTTGAAATATGTAATACACATAAAACAAGTAGTGAAAATAGACCTGAACCATGGTTTGAAATTGACGCTGAAACCCTAATAAAAATGGCAAATGACAATAGTTTAACTTCATTACAAATACCATGCATAAGGTCTGAAAAATGTGATGCTTGTATTGAAGAAGATAAAAAAAAGATTTTACAAAAAATAGAAAAAATAAAATGTGAAAAAATAGAAAGTATAAATAAAGCAATTCAAGAATGTAAAAGGTCTTTTGTTGAGGTAGATATGGATTGGATGTATGAAGATAATAAAAGTCAAAAAAATAGATTAAACGCATTATATACACATTTGAAATTTGTTGAAAATGATATTGAATATAGTGATTGTGGAAATAATATTTATGAAATTATACATCCATTATCTAAACAAATTGTCAAATTAACTTCTAAAAATAAACTCTTTGTGAATGGCAAATGGATTGACATTGGTTTCTCTGATATTATAAAATGGTATAATAATGATACAAATAACATAATTGACAATAATAATAAACAAAAAGAAAGTATAAATAATGGAGATACATTGAAATATGCTTTACTTGCTAAAAATAAAACTGAACGAAAAAATATACTATCAAAATACTTACAGAAAAATAATATTGGTGAAATAAATGAATTAGATGAACATTACTTTATTCAAATATATAATAAGTTTTATTCATCTGAAGATGGAAGATGTAAATTTAACATTGATAACATACAAAAAGTTATGATAGAAAGTGGAGATTATAATACTAAGTGCTTTAATTTATTAGTCGATAATAAAAAACACACAATTTCTATAAAGAGATTTAATTAACTGCTATGTTTTGTATCCATATGTAATTTAAATAATCCTTTTGAAAAATTGCCAAAATCACATACTTCACAATAATATTTAAACTCTTTTTTTCTATCTTCTTTATTTGCGTGATTATTCAAATAATGAAGTTTCATATTTGTAGTCCTTGTTGTCGTATAATCACACATTTTACATTTTGGTTCTAACACCTTATCACATCTTGGTTTTCTTTTCCCATTATTTTTATGTTTTTCGCATTCCAAATGCTGGTTCCAGTGTGCAGGATATATACATTTATAATTACAGCATTTACAATAATATTTAGTTTCTATTTCATTTGAAGTTTCCATTTTCAATATAATTACTATTATATTTTATATTTAAATTATTTGCGTTAAAATAACTTAAAAAGAAATAATATAATAGTATATAAAATGAAGGTTAGGAAAAAGAAAAAAGAGGATTTCAAAGAATTTAGGAATAATGAAAAATCTGCATATAAAACTTTCAAATTACCTTTGAAAACGATTTTGTTAAATCGTGATACAACACAACCAGTTATAGATCATTTGGTTTTTGAAATGAATTATGTGGTTATTCATACTTATCAATTTATTCGGTTATATGTTTTGCATCAATACACAAATAATAATCCATTGCCTGAATTAGATGATACATTCATTTTGTATTGTATCAAAACATTAGGTTCAAGAGATAATAGAGGAAAGAAGGGAAAAGATACTGAACTTTTAGAAACATTAGAGCAATTCTACAAAACCGAATATCAACCTTTATTGAACCATGTAAAAACCAATTTGAAAAACACTACCTTTTTACTACCTTATTTAGCAACGCAAATACATACTTCTTTATCCAATAATATACAAGAGCATTTTATCCAACACTTTTTACGATTTATCAATAAAACCACGAATGAAATTACCGAAGATAAAGCAACCTTATTTCAATTCAAAAAACAATTAATGGATTTATCTGAAACAGACACTATGTTTTCAAAGTGGAAAGAAACACATTTACCTAATATTTTACCTACCGAAATCAAAAAGTCAATTCATTATGATGTTAAAGTGAAACCATTTGATTATTTGAAAGGAATGTTGTATATGAACTCTGTATTAGAAAAACAAGAAAGTAAATTATTCCAACCATTACCATTACGAAACAATATTATTCCAAAACACATTATTATTGATACAGCAAGTTTGATAAATCTATTTTGTCCTGAAAAAGACAAAGATGGTAATAAAGTGAAAAAGGGAGAATTATTGAGTAATGTAAAAGACAATCAAAATGAAGTATGGTGCAACTTTCTTAATTTGAAAAATAAAATATTCAAAAATAAGCATTATCAGTTTCATAACCAAATCCAAACGGACGGAATTGGTTGTTGCTTATTATTTATTAGAAAAGATTTGAAGGATAAAAAATGGGGCGCAAGAGTTCCAGTTTTACAAGAACAAGATTTCTACAATATTGAGGATTTATCAAAAGAACAATTAGATACTTTGAAGGAAAGAAATATTGTAGGATGTGATCCAGGAAAACGCAGTTTGGTTTATATGATGGATAAAAATGGAAACAAACTACAATACACAGCACCACAAAGAAAACGAGAAAGTAAAGTAAAATGTAATCAGCGTATTATGTTATTGGAAAGAAAGCGAAACGGAATTATTGAAAAAGAAGCCATATTATCATTTCAAAATAGTAAATCAGTTGATTATGAAAAGTTTAAATTGTATTTGGTTGAAAAGGATAAATTAAACAAAGAAACAACCGATTTTTACAAACGAGATACATGGAGAAAAATGAAGTTTCGCCAATATAGTTATGGTAAGAAAAGTATAGATACATTTTTGAATAAAATTAAAGAAAGATTTGGTGAAAATATCCTAATCGGTTATGGAAATTGGAGTAGGTCAACACAAATGAAACATTTTATGCCTACGATGAATAAAGGATTAAGGAAATTAATTCATAAGAAATATGATACAATAACGATTAATGAATGTAATACAAGTAAAAAATGTTGCGGTTGTAATAAAGATTTGGAATATTACAGGGATAAGGAAGGAAAGAAAGTGTTTCGTCTGTTAATCTGTTCTAACTGCGTGAGTTGCGAAAACAAAAAAATCGTATTTAGAACAAGAGATGCAAACTCTTCAATAAACATAATGAAACTAACGAATTGTTGGATAGAAAAACAAGAGCGACCATTATGTTTTCAAATTTCGTCTTTCACATCTTCAAATAAACAAAAGGAAGATGAAAAAGTAAGACCATCGTAGGTGAAACTCCTACTATTGATTTTACATTTTTTCTTATTTTTTAGCGTCTATAATGGGCGTTTTAAATGAGAAAAGGTGTAAAATAAAATCAATTACAGTATGATTCATTTTAAGTGGCGGAATGAACTTTTTTTTCAAATTGTCAAATAAATTGTCTGGACTTAATGAACCTTCATATGTTCCAATGAGACGGTTAAACATTTCTTGTATTCTGTCTTGGTTTGTTTCATGAAAATCAAATTCTAATAAATCCACTGTTTTCCAAGTTATAAATTTGTTGTGATAAATATTTTCAACCTTGCCATCAAGTTCCAAACAATCACAAATTTGTTGTTCATCTGTGTATTTGAATGTAAATGTATACATTAAACCCAATGTTTGATTGTTTTCGGTATTAAACGTATAATGGGTATAATGGGTATAAGAAGCATTCATAATTAATGAAACATTTTGTGAAACATAGAATGGGTAGATTGCAAAAAGAAGGTCAAACATATTGACATTCTTCATAAACAAATTATTCAAGTAATTTGATATTTCATTGATTGTGAAAACCTCGTCAATTGAATCCAATGCCTCTTTTAATTCACTCACATGTACTACATGTGTGTATGTTTTTGTTATAATTGGTGACTGATTTGTTTTTATGCTTTCCAGTTCACCATAAAAAAGTAAAGAAATTGATTGACGATTTTTAACAAATTCCCCAACAATAAAATCATTTGTGTAATTTTTTGCACTTATTGACAAATCTCTTAACATTATAGGTTCATTCACTGGTAATGTTTAAGTTTTTTGCAACAAAGATAAAAACAATAATTCATAAAAACACTATAGAATATGTTGCTCGATTGGATTGACCCTGACAAACTTGACTATGATACTTTGCCGGCCAACCCACACGATGGTGCAATGACTTTGTTGTCGCAAACAAAAATTGAAGAATTTAGACGTTGGCAGTGGTTTCATTTGTCTGAAAATCCAAATGATCAAGCATTGGCTTGGTTGCAAGAAAACCCCACCAAAGTTGATTGGTCTACTTTGTCTGCCAATACAAATGACAAGGCAATTGCTCTGTTGAAAGAAAACCGAGACAGGGTCAATTGGTGGTATTTATCAGGAAATTCACATGAGTATGCCATTCAATTGTTAAAAGAAAACCCCTTCAAAATTTCTTGGTATAATGTGTGCGACGAATTGTTTATTTCCAGATTGAAAGAAGACCCAAAAAATCTTCGTTATTGTTTGTCCAATGAGGATGAAGAAAATGGAGAGTTGAATGAAACCAAAACACAGTTTTGGCGTTTTGCTTCTAAAAATCCACACGAGAATTCCATTGCGTTGTTGAAAGAAAACCCCCATAGGATTGATTGGTCTTGTTTATCTTTCAATTCAAGCGATTGGGCAATCTGTCAATTGAGAGAAAACCCCGACAAAATAGGTTCGGGTTTGTCTCTCAATACAAATGAAAGAGCCATGGATTTGTTGTTGGAGGTATCTAAAACAAGACCCGAAATCATAGAATGGCAGTGGTTGTGTAAAAACACCAGTCAAAAAGCCATGGACATTTTATATGAAAACCAAGACAAAATACAATGGGGTTTTCTCTCTCAAAATCCCGCCATTTTTTACGATGGCTCTTATGTGTTGAAATGACGTTTTCTGGTTATTTTTCCCTTTTTTGATGCTGTATTTTGAATTATTTGCCTCTGTCATTTTACATTATAGGGTTATAATATTTCTCTATAATGTCATCACCACCACCAAAAAATCGGGGCTATAATTATATGAAATCCATTCCATCTGCCACTTCGTTTACTAAAAGGTATTTGCCCCCCAGTTTGTCATCCATTGACGCAAAAGAACATGCTCTTGAAATCCCGAAAACTATATCGCCAAAACAAATATTACACCCGCAAACGATTGCCTTCGTTCAAAAACAAAACCTCCAAACATTTGTCGAAATTGAGGCAAATATACGGCATCCAAACAGCGAAACCACTGTCTATAGCGACTATAGAATTATCGGCCAAAACGGGATGCACAGTCTCGGCGCTAAATCGTATTGTGAAAAAGGGGGAGGGGGCGTATTATTCGTCGGGGTCTCGACCCAACCAAACGGCTCAATCGTGGGGCTTGGCTCGTTTGGCTTCAGCATTGACTGCAGGAAAAGCGGCGGCGGTCGATTACGATATATTGTCCGAGGGGTGCAAGCATAATAAAAAGGCGTTTGTTTTAGCCAATCAATCTCGAAAAAAATATGGACACGGACATTCGGCAACACCCAAGGTTATGGTGCCGCAATAAAAATTGAATCTGTTGTCTCATATTTTTTTTACTTCATTATAGAAAATGTTGCTGAATTTTATTGATGAAACCAAACTAAATTACGATGGTTTATCTGCAAATACTCATGATAGTGCCATTGAATTATTACGAAAAAACCTTGACAGAATAAATTGGGAACAGTTTTCTGGCAATTCAAATGATGGAGCCATTGCTTTAATAAAAAATGCAATGATAAAAACCCCCAATAAAATTCATTGGAAAACTTTGTCTTGCAATTCCAATGATGGAGCCATTGCTTTAATAAAAAATGCAATGAGAAAAAATCCAGAAAAAATCAATTGGAAATATTTGTCTTGGAATTCAAATGATGAAGCCATTCAATTGTTGAGAGAAAACCCCGATAAAATTGATTGGCCATTTTTGTCTTGGAATTCAAACGATGGAGCCATTCAATTGTTGCGTGAAAACTTCGATAAAATTTGTTGGAAGACTTTGTCAAACAATTCCAATGATGGTGCCATTCAATTGTTGCGTGAAAACTTCGATAAAATTTGTTGGAAGACTTTGTCAAACAATTCCAATGATGGTGCCATTCAATTGTTGCGTGAAAACCCTGATAATATTGATTGGTCAATGTTGTCTTGGAATAAAAATGACGGAGCCATTGCCTTGCTACAAGAAAATCAAAAAGAAATTTATTGGACTTGGTTGTCTAATAATTCAAATGACAAAGCGGTCAAATTGTTAATAAATGCAATCAAAGAAAACCCCCGTAAAATTAATTGGAAAAATTTGTCTTCAAATACAAGTAATGATGCAATTGAATTGTTGAGAGAAAATCAAGACAAAATTAATTGGATAAATTTATCTCGAAACCCCGCCATCTTTTATGACTGCTCTTATGTATTAAAATAAAAAATGAACACAACGTAAACTTAATAAAAATTGAATCTGTTGTCTCATCTTTTTTTATGGACACCACACTTCATTATAGAAAATGTTGCTGGATTGGATTGACCCTGCAAACCTTGATTGGGTTGGATTGTCTAAAAATCCACATGATGGAGCCGTTGAATTGCTCCGTAAATATCCCGAAAGAATCAACTGGAAGAACCTGTGTTCAAATTCAAACGATGGGGCTGTGGCTTTGCTACAGGCAATGTTGTCAAATGAAATGAAAGAAACCCCAGACAATATTGATTGGTTTGAACTGTCAACCAACACAAATGATGGTGCGATTGCTATGTTGTCAAATGCAATGAAAGAAAATCCAGATAAAATTAATTGGATGCAGTTATGTTATAATACAAACGATGGTGCGATTGAATTGCTTCGAGAAAATCCAGATAAAATTAATTGGATTTCGTTTTCTCGAAATACAAACAATAAAGCGATTGAATTGTTGAGAGAGAATCCAGATAAAATCGATTGGTATAATTTGTCTTCCAACAATAGCAATAAAGCCGTTCAATTGTTGCAAGAAAATTTAGATAAAATTTATTGGAGTGAATTGTTGTTTAACAATGAAAATGATTGGGCATTAGACCAACTTCATAAGTTCATTAAAGAAAACCCAGATTGTGAAATCAACTGGATGCAATTCTCTTACAATAAAAACGATCGTGCAATTGCAATTTTGAGAGAAAACCAAGACAAAATTAATTGGGGTGAGTTGTGTGAAAACACAAATAAGGGGGCGATTGACCTACTACGAGAAAACCAAGACAAAATCAATTGGCATTTGCTCTCTCAAAACCCAAGTATTTTCTATGATGACAACTCTTATGTATTGAAATAAATATGTGTTTTTGTTTGAAAAAGCGGAATAAAATTGAATGAATTGACCCATCTTTTTTATTGGACACTATAGTGTATGTTGCTGAAATACATTGCTCCACGCTGCCCAACCTTGATATTCTATGCGGTATTTGCGATTTTGAATTTTGTGTTTTTACAAAACAATGCGATTTTGTTTTGTAATTTTTTGGTTCCCATTTCACTCCTTTGTTTCGAAATGGCAACAAAAACGGAAACCTTAACCATTGAAGAAATAAACAATTATGGCCAAATAACTGTGTGCCAAAAGATGATGTTTTTAAGCCAATACTCATTAAAAGAAGAAAAAACGAAATACATCAGTCAATTCGAGGACAAGAAAAATGTGTTGAGTGTGGATTACTGTTTTTACGAGGGACACTATAGTGTGAATTGCTTGTTGTTTTTGATTTATGTGTGCGGGATTACACCCCGCATCTTTATCTTCGACCATCCTTCTCAAATAGTGGCTACAGATGAGGTGCCTATTTAGACCATTTCGGCGCTATTTTTTTGTAAAATAGCAACATAAATCCCATTCCACCAAGTATCTTTCAATTGTGGTTGAGGAGTGACTGAATTATCCCAAGTTAATCTAATCTCTTTTTCATACAACACTTTTAGGTTCAACTTTTGAATAGAGTTTATTGTTCCATCTCTAACATCTTTCCAGTTCCAATCGTCCACTATAAAAATAAATACATCATCCAAACAATTATAATAATGTAATAATGCGTTATAATGACTTTCATTCGAATGATTTCCATCATACATATAAATATTAAATTTGGGCAATAGAGAAACATCAACATTATAGCAATCGTTCTCAATAAAGGCTGCTTCATTTTCTCCTTTGAATTTTTCAAAATTTACTAAAAACTCATTTTTAGGACCTCCAAACTCACTCCAATTATCTATACAGATAACCTTTGCTTTATTTCCACACATGGCAGAACATACAGAACTACCTTTCCAAGTTCCTATTTCTAAATATCTTGCGTCTTCTGTATTGAGTAAATTATTGTAAAAATGTCTTGTTTTGGTTCCAGACATGCCATCCATACAAATAATATCATTTGTGATTTTTGAAATATTATTTTCGGCATTTTGAAATGCTGTTTCAACAAGGGTTTTATAGGATTCCATTATAAACATACAACATATTATAATTGAATTAAAACCGTATGTGTGCGGGATTACACCCTGCATCTTTGTATTTGACCATCAAACTCAAATAGTGGAGGCGACATATGCGGTGTAAGTTTGAATTGCGTTCAACAAATCCGTTAAAACATCGACATCATTTATGTTGAGAATATACATATAAATTTGGTCTCTTTTTACACAGGTCGGAATATGAATTTCTTCAAATCTTCCACTAATAATTTGTAAGAAATCACACCATGTTGGGTATTTTTCTTTTAACAATTGTATTTCACAACACAGTGGTGAATAATTAAAATCAATTTGACTTGCATCAATCAGAAAAAGATTCAATTTGTCAAACAACTTTTTTTTAATTCATCCAGTTGCACTTTATTGGGTAAATCACACATTCTTGTCTCATTCACCATTTATTTTTATGTTGATTTTTAATTAATACTATTATGAAGGACACTATAGTGTAAATTTGTTATACCCTGCATCTTTGTTTTTCGTTATTTACCCACCTCATAAGTTTTCAACATTCACATTGCAAATGAAGGTTTTTATGCAATTAATTATGTCTTCCAGAACATGCAAATCATCAATCCCCTCGAAAAGATTTGGTGGATTGTTTGTTTTTTCATCTTCCGTTGAATGTGCAATTTCTTGCAATTGAGTTTTCATTGTTTCCAAGCGAACAGAATAGTGGGGGTGTTTTTCTTTTAACAATTCCAATGAAGTAATCAAAGGTGAAAAATCAAATTTCATTTTCAATAGACTACTATTTATGAAACTCAATGCTCGGTTTGTTATTTCAGTTATTTTATTACCGATGTCATTTTTTTCCATTATAGATTGTCTCGATTCTTTTGTTTATGTTTGTTGTTTCTGTTTTAACAACTAAAAAATTGACAATAAAATAACTTCATTATAGACACATACAAAATGATTATGATTGAAAAAAACGGTGTTGTGTATTTGAGAGGCAATCGGTGGTGGTATTCTTTAAATCTTTTAAAAATGGGAATTACCGAAGTTGTAAAAAACAGAGACGGAACCTATGCAACAGGAGAACCTTTTCGTGGTGAATTTATTTTTGTTGCCGAAATACCATTAGAAAAAATGAAAACAATCGACAACTGTTTAAAAAACTATTTCAAACATCTCCATGTGATATACGATGGAGGAACAGAATTTTATAGAGAAAACATTATAGAATTGATTGAACCCTATTTCAAACTATTGGGTATTAAATATCGTATTTTGCCCAAGGAAGAAATCCAATCTTTGAATTATAAAAACAGACTGGACGGATTGACTCAACTCATCCAATCCATATTAAAACCGCATCAAATCAACCGTATTGTGAAAAAAATTAAAAACAAGCATCAAACCCGTAATGACAGTAAAATGCAACCCAAGCCCCACCAACAAGAAATATTAAACACCATAGAACAATTCTATAGTGAAAACAACATCGGTAAATTAATTTGGGCGTGTGGTCTCGGTAAATCGCTCATGAGTGTTTTTATCGTTCAGCGGTTGCGTTTTATGAGAATCGCCTATGGTGCCCCCAACAAATACCTTCAAATACAAATCAAAAACGAAATACTAAAACTGTTTCCAAACAAAGCAAACATTCTTTTCGTGGGGGGAGACAAAGAAAAGGACATTCTTTTTGCCAACACGAGAGAAAA
>Ga0247844_1006095_pt1 | contig 14693 bp, 14 predicted proteins | sample LaCtaG_FD_192421 | JGI IMG/M metagenome (GOLD analysis project Ga0247844, IMG submission 192421) | Freshwater microbial communities from meromictic Lake La Cruz, Castile-La Mancha, Spain - LaCruzMarch201714.5m_1 | ecosystem: Environmental > Aquatic > Freshwater > Lake | place: Spain: Castile-La... | reverse complement strand
CTCGTTGGTGGCAGAACAAGCCACCCAGTTCAAAAACCTGCACGGCGGCCAAAGCTCGCGCCTGTCGCGCCTGCTCTCCAACCAAAACGTCACCCAGGCCGACATCCTGGTCATGTCCAGCGAGTTGTCCATCATGCTCAAAGCCGGGCTGGCGCTGGACAACGCCTTGCGCGTGCTCATTGGCATGAACGCCAAGCCCGCCATGATGCAGCTGACCCAAACCCTGCTCGAAGACGTCAAAAGCGGCCAGCCCCTGAGCAAAGCGCTGGGCAAACATCCGCAGCAATTCAGCGACTTCTACATCAACATGATCCGTTCGGGCGAAGCCAGCGGCCAAATCAGCGCCGTGCTCGAACGCCTGGTCGAACACCTCGAACGCCTCAAAGCCCTGCGCGAAAGCGTCATCTCGGCCATCATTTACCCCTGCATTTTGCTGGGCGTGGCCGTCATCTCCCTGATCGCCATGCTCGGCTTTGTGGTGCCGCAATTCGAGACCCTGTTCAACGACATGGGCGACGCCTTGCCCGCACCCACACGCCTCGTCATGGTGGTGGGCAAATCCTTCACCGAATACGCGCCAGTGATGGCTTTGGTGTTGCTGGTGGTGTTTTGGCTGGTGCGCCGCTGGATGCGCTCGCCCGGCGGCCAGCAATGGACACAGTCCAAAGCCCTGCAAACGCCGTTGCTGGGCAAACTCGTCCTGAAATACAACCTGACCCTCTTCACACGCTCTTTTGGCACCTTGCTCGGCAATGGCGTTCCCCTGCTGACCGCCTTGCACATTGCTACCCAAACTGTGGGCAATGTCAATTTACGTAAAGCCCTGGAACCCGTGCCCGGCAAGGTCAAAGCTGGTGGCAAAATGGTGGACGCGTTGCAGGGCAGTGGCATTTTTGAGCCTCTGGCCATCAACCTGGTTCGGGTAGGAGAAGAAACCGGCCGCACAGGCCCCATGCTTCTGGAGATCGCTCGCATCTTTAACAGCGATGTCGAAAACGGCATCAAGCGGGGACTGACCATGCTGGAGCCCCTGTTGATCCTGGTCCTGGGGCTCATCATCGCTGCCATCATCGTCTCCATCTTGCTGGGCATCCTCTCAGTGAATGACCTGGCGGTATAAAATTTACGCGCTTTTTAAAGAGCCATTGACATGCAAAAAATCCAAGCCCACCGCCCCACACGGCAGCGCCAAAAAGGCTTCACTCTGATCGAACTTTTGGTGGTGCTGGCCATCCTGACCCTGTTGGCCGGCTTGGTTGGCCCGCGCGTGCTGGGGCAGCTCGGCGGTGCCAAGTCCAAAACCGCGGGCGTGCAAATTGCCGACCTCGAAAAATCCCTCGAACTCTTCAAGCTCGACGTGGGCCGCTTCCCCAGCAGTGAAGAAGGCTTGGCGGGCCTGTCCGCCAAACCCGCCAACGCCACCGGCTGGAACGGCCCCTACATCAAAGGCAACGTGCCCAATGACCCCTGGGGCAAGCCCTACAAATACACCAGCCCAGTCGCCAACGGCGGCGCCGAAATCGTCTCTTTGGGCGCTGACGGCGCACCCGGCGGCGAGGGCGAAAACGCCGACATCCGCAACCAACCCTGATGACCGCATCCCATTGACCATGCACCCCGCAGCCGCTCTCAGTCGTGGCTTCACGCTGATCGAGTTGCTGGTGGTCATGGCCATCGCCGGCCTGTTGGTGGGGGTTGCACCGCCCGCCTTCGACCGACTGCAAGCATCCAGCCAATACCGTGACACGGTGCGTGGTCTGGTCACCGGCCTGCGCCAAACCCGACTCCAAGCCATGCAGCAAGGCCAGGCCGTTGCCTTCACCATCGACCTGACGGCCCGGCAATATGGCCCCGAAGGGGCCGCACCCCAAAAAATCCCCAGCTCGGTGGCTATCCAGACCACCGTCGGCACCCGCGATGGGCAGGGCGCAGACACCCAGGCACGTATCGTCTTTTTGCCCGATGGTGGCTCCAGTGGGGGGGTGGTCGACGTGCAAAGGCCCACAGGGCAGGGTACCCGCATCCGGGTGGACTGGCTGATGGGCCAAATCAGCCAAGAGCCCCGCACGCCATGACCCGCGTGCATCGCCCACCGGGCCGCCTGGCCCGCCCATCCCGAGGGCAGACCGGTTTTTCCTTGCTGGAAATACTGGTCGCCTTCAGCATCATGGCCATTTCGCTGGGCCTGCTGTACCGTGTGTCCGGGGGCAGCGTGCGCAATGTGTCTGACATCCACCAACACCAGCAAGCCACTTGGCTGGCCGAATCCCTGCTAGCCAGTCGCCAGGTCGTGCGCGCCGACGGCTGGAACGAAAGTGGCGAAAGCAACGGACTGCGCTGGCAAGTGCGCAGCAACCCTTACCCCACAGGCCTCAATGGCCCCAAAGCCATTCCTTTGCACGAAATCCAGATCGAAATCACCTGGCCTCTGGTCGGACGCACCGGTCGCCTTGAAGCCGCCACGCTGCTGCCCGAGCAAAAAGCCCCGCCGGGGGCCGTCCGATGAAAGCGCTGCGCCCAATAGCACCACGCCCGTTTAAAGGGCGCCTTGCACACGCTCGCGGCTTCACCCTGCTGGAGTTGCTGGTCGTCATGAGCTTGCTGTCCATCATCATGGTGGGCTTGGGCGCGGCCCTGCGCAGCATGGCGCAAACCGAAGACCGCGTGGACAAAAAAATCGAGCGCACCGGCGAAATCCGTGTGGTGCGCCACTTTTTGCAAGCCACCCTCAACCGGGTTTCTGGGCAAACCATCGACCTGGCCAACGCCCCAGGCCAAAAAACTGTGCCTTTTCAGGCCACGCCCGACAGCCTGACCTGGGTCGGCATCTTGCCCGCCCGCCCCGATGTGGGCGGCAAGCACTTTTTCAGGCTCAGCATGGAAGACGGCCCCCAAGGCCCTCAACTCACCTTGCGTTACGCCCCCTGGAACCCCGACTACGTGCTGCCCGACTGGTCCAGCACCGAATCGCGCGTGCTGGCCAAACAAGTCCAGACCTTCTCCATCCAGGCCCAAGGCCTGCCGCCTGACCTGAATGACACCAACAAGCCCTGGCCGCAAGGCTGGCAAGACGGCTGGCCCGTCACCGACGCGTTGCCCGAACGCCTGCGCCTGCTCATCAGCGACGCCCAAGGTGCTTGGCCCGAATGGGTGCTGACCTTGCAGCCCTCGGCCCAAAGCGATGGCAGCCTGAGCTTGGTGGTCGTTGGCGGAGGCAATCTATGAGCCACCCTCGTACCCAAACCCACACCCGCACCCAAAATCGGCCTCTGACCAGAATGCCGGCTAGCCCGCCCCGCGCCGCCTCGCAAGGCCTGGCCCTCATCGCCGTGCTGTGGCTGGTGGCTGCCATGGGCCTCATCATCACCGGGGTGGTCAAGTCGGTGAAGACCGAAACCCGCAGCAGCGGGCAACAGCGCCAAAGCCTGCAGGCCCAAACACAGGGCGACGCCGTGCTCCTGCTGGCCCTGCAAAGCCTGTACTTTCAGGACCCCCCCCTGCGCCAAGCCTCACAAACCGCCAGTTTTGTGTTTGCGGGGCAAGCCACCCAGGTCGAGGTCAACGCCCTGAACGGCCTGATCGACATCAACAACGCGCCTGATCCCCTGCTGGCCCAGCTTTATGCCGTGGCCGGTGGCCTGCCCAACGATGCTGCGCAAGCCCTGGCGCAAGCCACCGTGCAAACCCGCAAAACCACCAACGCCAAAGGCTTCCAGGCCAAATTTGACGCCCCCGAAGACCTGCTCCAAGTGCCGGGTTTCACCTATGACCTCTATGCTAAGATGCGCGACCTTGTCACCGCCGACCTCAAAGGCGGCAGCGGACGCGTTAACCCGATGGCCGCACCCCAGTCCGTGCTTCAGGTGCTGACCGGGGGAGATACTGGCAGGGCCGCTGCCTTGTATGCCAACCGCAACGTACCCCTAACCGGCATGGACACCACGGTCTTGAACCCCGCCTTCATCGACAGCAGCATCTCCAGCAGCCTCCGGCTCCAGGCCTTTGTGCCCATGGGCAACGGTGCCAGCCTTGTCCGCACCTGGGACGTCCTGAGCGTGCAAGACCGTCGAACTGGCCTGCCATGGCGCGTGCTGGGCAAAAGCCTCACCCTGTCTTCCTCTGCCCCGAACTGAACACTGCACATGCCCAGCCTGCAAAAAGACGCCCGACTGTTTGGCCTGGATCTGGCCCCCCTGGGCCGTGACATCCTCACGGCCTGGCGCGGCATGCTCGATTGGCCCGTGCTCGCCTGGTTGTGGCCTCAGCCACGGCTCAGCCTGTGGTTGCCCGACGGCACCCAAGCCCTCAGCCGCGGCCCCCAAACGGCCACCGTGCCGATGGCACAGCCCAAAACGCAGTCTGGCAAAGCGACCACCGCCCCGGCCCCATCTCAGGCCCCACCACAGGCCCGTACTCAGGCCCGTTTTCAAGCCCTTGTTCTCCCCGAAGACATCTTGCTGCGTCGCCGCTTTGTCATGCCCGCGCTGGCCCAAGCCGAGCTGCAGGCTGCCCTGGCCCTGCAGCTGCACGCATACAGCCCCTTCCCCCTTGAAGACCTGGTCTGGACCAGCGAAGTCCAGCTTGCCGAAGACGGCAAAACCCAGCACATCCACGCCGCCCTCAGCTCCCGCAAGCTCATTGCCCAGCATCTGGCCACACTCCCCACCGATGCCACGCTGGGCGACATCGAAGTCTGGGTGCCTCACGTGCATGACGGGCATTACGCTGTGGCCAGCGGGTTTGCCGAAAACCAGCGCCACCGCCGAAGCGCCGCTTGGCGTTGGTTCAGCGCAGGCCTGCTCATGTTGGCGCTGGCCCTGCTGGTGGGCATCGCGGCCACACCCAGCCTGCAGCTTTACCTGCGCTCCAAACAAGCCGAAGCCGCACTCCAGGCCTTGCAACAAAAAGCGTTGCCCGTGCTGGCCGAGCGCGAACGCTTCACCCTGGTCTCCGAAAAACTCACCCAACTGGGCGAGAACTTCAACCAAAGCTTGGCGCCCCGGCCTGTGCTGCAACTCATCACCGAAGCACTGGGCGACGACACGTCCTTGCTCAGCTTGCAAGTGCAGGGCCACAAGGTCAGCCTCACGGGCCAAACCGTCAATGCCTCGGCCCTCATGAAAAAGCTCGACAGCCTGCCGGGCTTGCGTGAGGTGCGTGCCCCAGCCCCTGCCACCAAGCCCCTGGGGGCCACACGCGAATCCTTCACCATCGAATTCACCATGGACCCTGCGCAATGGCCCACAGTCTCGCCCGAAGCCTTGACTCAGGCCAGCACGGCAGCCGCCTTGCCCACCACGGCTCCGACAACTGCAGCCACCCCAGCACCTCCAACTACATCACCGGTCTCCCCCCCAGCCAATCCAGCGGCCGCACCAGCCAATTCCTTGGTTGTGCCCAACAAAGCCCAGTCTGTGACCGTGAACCCCCGCAAGACGCCATGAAATCCTACGTCGTCAACCGCATCCTCTGGCTGCAGGTCATCACCTTGGCCCTGTTGCTGGCCGCCTTGGCCGCCTTCGGGCTGTATGCGGCGGCCAAGCACGATGCAGCGCAAAAGCGCCTCGACCAAGCCGAACCCCGCTACGCGCGCCTGATGGGCCTCATTGCGCGCCGTGAAGACATCGGCAGCTTCAGCGTTCAAGTCAATGAATCCATCTCGCGCATGGCTTATCCATCGACCCAAGACGCCACCCAAACCGGCAACGAAGCGCAGCAACGCCTGCGCAGCATTTTTGCCGAAAGCAAGCTCGACATCGGCAGCATCCAGGTGCTGCCTGTCAAGGAGGGGCCGCACTTTGACCGCATCCCCATTCAACTGCGCATCGAAGGTGACATGACCGGCATCCAGAACGCCCTGGCCTTGCTGGCCACCCAAAGCCCGGTCATTGGGCTGGACAACTGGACCCTTCAGACCGTTGGGGCCGTGCGGCCTGCCAGCAACCAACGCCTGGGCGCGCAATTCAACTTCTTTGTGCTGCGGAGTCGCCCATGAACATCGGACCCCTGCACCTGCTGTCCGTGCTCAGCATGGGCCTGACCCTGGGCCTGGCCAGTCTGTGGGTAGATCCCAATGCCGAGCCCTTGCCCCAGAACTTCTGGACCGCACCCGCGCCCGTGTCCCCCGAAATCGCCAACCCCACTGTGGCCCTCAGGACCGACCCACACGGCGGCAACCCCGATGCCTACCCGGCCATCTTGGCGCGTCCCATATTTGCGCCCGACCGCAGACCCCCACCGCCGCCCGCGCCACCCGCGCCCCCGGTGGTGCCCCCGCCCCCGCCGCCACCCGATCCCTTCGCCAGCGTGCAGATCACCGGCCTGTTCACTGGCCCCAGTGGCGGCGTGTTGGCGCGCGTCGAAGGCAAAATGCGCCGCGTCAAAATCGGCCAAAGCATCGGCGCCTGGAAGCTGGAGACCATCGAAGGGCGCGAAGCCACCTTCAAGCAAGGCGATCAAGAGCGCAAACTGAGCTTGGCCTACGCCAAGCTCAATGTGCCCCTGCCGCCACCGGTTGCCGCAGCGCCCCCTGCCTTACTGCGCCCGCAGGCCCTGCCCCAAAACCTGAGTGCCATCCAGCAAACCCAACAAGACGAACAGCGCGAACGCCTGCGCCGCCGCAACCAACTGCGCATTGCGAACGGCCTGCCGCCCCTCACCGAATAACCTGAAACCCCCACGCGCCATGAACAAACCCACCCAACACACCGTCATCTGGCTCGTCATTGCCACCCTGGGCCTGCACATGCCCAGCTTGGCCCTGGCCCAGCTGGCCACCGACCAAGAGCCCGAAAGAAAGCCGCAATACTTCATCGGCAGCGGCCAAATCCTGGCCGCCCCCAACAACGCTGGCGCCATCCAGGGCGCGCCCGCTGGCCTCAAGTTCGAAGACGCGCCCCTGGCCGACGTGGTCGGCGTCATCCTGCGCGAAATCGCCAAGGTGGACTACGTCATCCATCCCCCCATCAACGGCAACGTCACGCTGTCCACCCAAGGCAACGTCACTGCCGACCACGCCATGCAGCTGCTCGAAGCCGCTTTGCACGCCAACGGCGTGGCCATGGCCCGCGACACACGGGGCGTGTTCCACATCGGCCGCCCCGACGCCGTGCGCAGCGTGGTGCCTGGCCTGCGCCAGGCCAGCAGCCAACCGCTGCCGCCCGGCATGGGCGCTGTGGTCATCCCGCTCATGAACACGGGCGCCGCAGAAATGGCCACCATCTTGCGTGCCATGGCCCCGGCCGAAGCGGTGCTGCGGGTCGACACCCTGCGCAACCTGATTGTCATGAGCGGCACCCGCCCACAAATCGAAGGCTGGTTGGACATCATCCGCACCTTTGACGTGGACCTGCTCAAAGGCATGTCGGTGGGCGTCTTTCCGCTCAAACACGTCAGCACCCAAGACGTCGAAAAAGCCATCCGCATGATCAGTGGTGGCAACGTCACTAGCCCCGCACGCACAACAGGCCCCGGTGCCCCTGGTGCCCCCAATGCGCAGGGCAACAACAACGCCGCCAACACGCCCAGCGCCTTGCCTGCCGAAGTCGGTTTGCTGGGCGCGCTGCGCATCCTGCCCATTGCCAACATCAACAGCCTGCTCATCGTCACCCCCCGCGCCAGCTACCTTGAAGAAGCGCGTCGCTGGATCGAAAAACTCGACCAACCCGGCAGCGGCATGGGAGACCTGCAACTGTTCGTCTACCCCGTGCAAAACGGCAACGCCAAACACCTGGCCAACGTGCTCAACGGCCTGTTTGGCAACGGTGTTTCGGCCCCGGCCACCAGCACCGCCCCTCGCCCCATCGCTCCTGGCCTGCAAAACGCCGGTGGTGGCGTCGGCTTTGGCGGCTCAGTCGGGGGTTTTGGCACCAACCAAGGCGGCTTTGGCGCGGCGGCACAAAACAACAACCTCAACCAGGGCCCCGGCGTGTCCACCGTCACCTCAACTCGGGTGTGCGCGTCATGGCCGACGAAGTCAACAATGCTGTGTTGATTTATGGCAGCCGCGGTGAATACGACAAAATCCAAAGCGCGCTCAAGCGCCTCGATGTGCCGCCCACCCAAGTGCTCATCGAAGCCAGCATCATCGAAGTCACCCTCAACGACGAACTCAAATACGGCCTGCAATGGGTGTTCTCTGACAAAGCGCGCGGTGGGCTGTCGGGCTCGGGCGTCATCAGCAACGTCGCCGGTGGTGTGCTGGGTGGGGCCGCAGCAGGCTTTTCCTACACCCTCAAAAACCCGCTGGGCGACGTGCGTGGCGTCATCAACGCCTTGGCCGACAAATCGTTGGTCAACGTCATCTCCAGCCCCTCGCTCATGGTCATGGACAACCACACCGCCAGCATCGCTGTGGGCACCCAGCAGCCCGTTCGCAGCAGCGAAACCTTCATCAACGGCACCGCTAACGTGACCTCGGCCATCCAATACAAAGACACCGGTGTCACGCTCTCGGTCACCCCCTCGGTCAACGCTGGCAACATGGTCACCATGCAAATCAACCAGGCCGTGACCGACGTGGGGGCCGAAGACGCCACCACCGGCCAGCGCAGCTTTTTGCAGCGCCAGTTCAACAGCAAAGTGGCCGTGCGCTCGGGCGAAACCCTGGTCTTGGGCGGCCTGATCCGCGACAACAGCACCAGCGGCAAATCCGGCATCCCCTTGCTGCAAGACATCCCACTGCTGGGCAAACTCTTTGGTGCCAACAGCAAAAACGTGGCCCGTACCGAGCTGCTGGTGGTCATCACGCCGCGCGTGGTGCGCAACGACGTGGACCTGATCGCCATCGGCCAGGAAATGCGCGAACGCATGAAAGGCCTGCCCCAGCAGCTGCCCGCCCCCGCCAGCTTCGAGCCCAGCGTGAACGAGTTGACCATCAGGCCCCAGCCTGCGACCCGAGCTGCACCAGCGCCTGCCCTGGCTACGCCACCAGCACCAGCACCAGCACCAGCACCAGCACCAGCACCAGCACCAGCAGTGCAGCCTGTGCAGCCTGTGCAGGCCCCCATCCCGGTCGCACCGCCTGCAAACAGCGCCATCCCTGCTGCCACGCCGCGCTAAGGCTTGAAAACCCGACGGGCCGACCCTAAATGCGGCCAGTCCTGGGGTGTTGGCCTGGCCAAAGTACCTGAGACTTGCAAGGGTTGTAACGCCCGAATTTAACCCCCTCAACCATTACAGAAAGGAAGCAATACATGCAACGCATGACCCGACTTTTGAGCCTCTTGGCCTTGGTGGCCGCAGGGGCATTGCTTGCCGCTTGCGCCAGTTTGCAAACCAAGCCCGAAGACGCTGTCACCGAACGCGCCAATGCACGCTGGCAAGCCCTGCTCAAGGGCGACATGGCCAAGGCCTACGCCTACAGCGCCCCGGGTTTCAGGGCCGTGGTGGACTTAGAAGGTTTCAGGGGCCGCACTGGCATTGCCGGCCGTTGGTTGGGTGCGCAGGTCACCAGTGTGAGTTGCGACACCCCAGAACGTTGTAAAGCCGTCATCAAACTGGAGTTTGCCACCTTGATGCCCGGGTTTTCTAAGGATAGAATGACCACGCACATAGATGAAACGTGGTTGCTTGAAGACGGTCAGTGGTGGATCTTCCAGAAAGTCTGACGCAACAAATTGTTTCAGTTGAGTGAACAACTTGACCTTTTAAACAGTTCACAGCGCAGACGGGAATCTATGATGGCGAAAACACTCTTTATCAACCAAGTTTCAAGGGGAGGGGTCACTATCGAAGACGATTGACCTTGCATTTCATGGCCACCGGCAAGCGTGCAGTGTGAATATGTTGTATTTCATCAACACATTTCCAGAAAGCATCACCTTCACCTGTACAACCCGCATACTCGGTGTGCTAACATTCTCACAGCGTAAAGACCTTAGGGTTGCGCTCAACAATCTTTAATGGAGTTTTTCATGAAAAAAAGTATTCTTGCTTCGAGCATTGCTGCAGCAGTGTTCGGCTTGGGCGCAGTGACAGGTGCGCAAGCCCAATCTGGCGACATCCTGCTGGTTCCTTACTTCTCGGCCCAAGGTGCTAACGCCACATTGCTGTCCATCATCAACACTGACACAGTGAACGGTAAGGCCGTGAAAGTGCGTTTCCGTGGCGCCGCCAACTCGGACGACCTTTTTGACTTCCAAGTCTTCTTGTCCCCAACAGACGTGTTCACTGCCAACATCAGCAAAGGTGCTGACGGTCGCGCTGTGTTCACCACCACCGATGCTTCTTGCACCAAGCCTGCTGCTTCAGTGCTGAACACAACACCGTTCATTACAAGCCGTTTGGACCCAGCTTTGTCTACAGATGCTAAGGCTAACGGTACTCGCGAAGGTTATGTTGAAATCATCAACATGGCTGACATTCCTCCAAAGGGCGCAAATGCCGGTGACGTGCTCCAGACAGTTGTTGGTACTACAACAACCAACGTAAACCCATTGTTTACAGCCATCAAGCACGTGAAGTCGGTAGCTCCTTGCTCCGGTACAGCTTTTACAGCTCTGGATGCAGCAGCAGCTCTCGCCCCTCTTGGCGCTCTTATTGCACCTGCAACAGCTGCATCTCGAGCTACTACATACGCCCAAACATACGGCATGACTCCTAGTACAGGCGGCTTGGTTGCTAATTGGGCCATCGTCAACACAGTGAACGCTGCTGCTTTTGGCGGAGCAGCAACAACATTTTCAGGACAACCTGACAGCGTGATTTACGCGCCTCAAATCGGTTCTGGTGTGTCTTCTACGGACATTGTGAACTGGACAGCAGATCCATTGTACTTGGCTGGTACTACTGTCAGCGTCTACAACGCAACCAGCCAAGCTTTGCAAGCTGGCACAGGTGCAGCTTCAGCAGTGACTCCTGGTATGTATGACTTGCCTGACCTGTCTACACCTCTGAATTCGACCAGTTCACCTGCAACTCAAACGGTATCGATCACTAATGCTTTGATCACTTCAAGTATCAGCAACGAATTTGCTGTTGAGTCCGCGATCAACGGTTCGACCGACTGGGTGTTCAGCATGCCTAGCCGCCGCTACCATGTGGCTATGGCTTACAGCAAGATTTCGGCTTCTGACGACGGTCGTCGTTGGAACCGTACCTTGAACAATGAAGCAACAACCGGAACTAATCCAACGCCTTCGACAACTGTCTTTGGCCGTTTGGGCACATCGATTGTGGGTGGTCTGATCTGCGTGACAGCTCCTACAGTCACACCTTACGACCGCGAAGAGAGCACACCAACATCGTCGACAGCTGTGGTTGTTTCCCCATCCACAGTGGCAGGCTCAACCAAGCTGTGCGGTGAAACCAGCGTGATGAGCTTCAACAATGGTACGGGCACAACCAAGGCTTTGGAAGCTTCTGTGGCTGTGACCGCCATCGATGTGGGTTACGCAGCTGGCTGGGCCACCATGGCCAACACCTTCCCGATCATTGGCGGCGCATTCCAGCGTGCAGCCTTCGGTGCACAAGGCTTCGGTATCTACCGCGACCACCGCAATTAATCTCACACTTCACCGTGTGTGATCCAAAAAACGGGGCTTCGGCCCCGTTTTTTTATTGAAAATGACCCAAAAGAGTAAACGTATGAAGAAAGTATTGATCAGCCTTGTGATCTTGCAGGCATTGACCGGCTCACTGGTCCAAGCGAAAGAAGACAAAGCAACTGGCCAAAACCTCAACACAGAAGAAGTGCTTGCACGGGGGCCAAACGGCCTACAAGTGACATCGTCCGATATTTTGTCGGAGGTCAATAAAATGAATCCAGGCATGCGCCAAAACTTCTTTAAGGGCACTGAAAACGTTCAGCAAATCGCCAACAACCTGTTAGTCAGAAGAATTTTGGCTGCTGAAGCCCAAAAAGAACAACTCGACAAAGACTTGGTGGTCAAAGCAGCCATGGCCGTATCGAAAGACCGAGTCTTGTCAGATGCTCGGCTGAACCAAATGGATGCCGCCAATGAACCCGATGAAAAAGCCATCGAAGCTTATGCGCGCAACAAATACCAGGCCAACTTCGAGAAATTCCAAGTGCCGGCCCAAACCCGCGCCAGCCACATCCTGATCGAGAAGAAAGACGAGAACACGATCAAGGAAGTACAAGCCTTGCTGGCCAAAATCAAGGGTGGTGCCAAGTTTGAAGACATGGCCAAAGAGTTCTCCAAAGACCCTGGCAGCGCAGCCCGTGGAGGCGATTTGGGCTTTTTTGGCGAAGGTCGCATGGTCAAACCCTTTGAAGATGCAGTCAAAGCCTTGGCCAAACCCGGTGACATCAGCGACGTGGTCGAATCTCAGTTTGGCTTTCACATCATCCGCCTTGAAGAACGCCAGCCCAAAACCACCAAAACCTTCGAAGAAGTCAAAGGCCAGTTGATGGGCGAGTCACGGGCTGACATACTCAGCCAAAAAAGGGTGCAAAAAGTGCAAAGCATCACTGCGACCATGAAGTTTGAGTCCAAGGCCATCGAAAAACTGGCCAAAGAGGGTTTTGAAGCCATGAACAAAAAGTGATGTGTCTTGAGACCCTGGATTCACAGACTTGAGGCTTGGGTGGGGGCCGGCAGCAGCGCTTCTTTGCTCAGGTCCCTGGTCAAACGCGAAATGCAAAGCCGCTACGCCGGCTCTGCACTGGGTGCTTTTTGGGCCTATGTTCAACCACTGCTCACCGTCGCGGTGTATTTTTTGGTGTTTGATGTGGTGTTCGCCATGCGCATGGGCGAGCATGCCCCCACTGAAAGGGTGGGCACCTACCTGGTGGTCGGGGCATTGCCTTGGCTGGCCTTTGCCGATGGCGTCTCGCGCGGCGCATCCTCGCTGGTGGATTCGGCGGGTATTTTGCAAAAAAATGCCTTGCCCCCGATGCTGTTTGTGTGGCGCAGCGTGTTGGCCAGTTGGCTGGCCTTCATGCCCATCATGGTCTTGCTGGCGGTGCTGTACGGCTTCATCACCGGCCACTGGCGTGCCATTGCGGCCATGCCGCTGCTGCTGCTGTTGCAGCTGGTGTTGACCACGCTGTGCGGCCACGTGCTGGCGATTTTGACGGCCGCCACGCGTGATACCACACAGGTGCTGGGTTTTGCGTTGGGGGTGGGCATTTTCCTGTCGCCTGTGTTGTTTCCGCTCAGCTTGTTTCCGGCCGACTGGCAGTGGGCCTTGTACCTCAACCCCATGAGCGCTTGGGTGTTGGCCTACCAAAGTGTCATGCTCTCAGGCCTGTGGCCCGGCTTGCAGCTGTGGGGCATCATGGGGCTGTGGCTGGCGCTGTTGGCTGGGGTGTTGGTTTGGCTTGACCACAACAGCCGAGAAGAACTGGTGGACTGGCTGTGAATGCAACGCACCCCGCATCTTTGCAGGTGTCTGGTTTGGGCAAATGCTATGGCGTGTATGCCCGACCACAGCAGCGCTTGCGCAGGCTGCTGACGGGTGCTGCCGCGCCGCAACAACATTGGTCGTTAAAAGACGTCAGCTTCATCCTGCACAAGGGGCAGTGCCTGGGCGTGATCGGAGACAACGGTGCAGGCAAAAGCACTTTGCTCAAGCTGCTGGCGGGCAGTTTGCAGCCCTCACAAGGGGAGGTGCTTCGCACAGGGCGACTGACGGCCATCCTCGAGCTGGGCGCGGGGTTTCACCCCGAATTCAGCGGTCTCGACAACCTGCAGTTCGCTGGGGGCTTCATGGGCTTCAGCGCCGCCGACATGCAGCGGCTGACCCCCAGCATTTTGGACTTTGCTGAACTGGGTCAGGCCATCGACAGGCCCATCAAAACCTATTCATCGGGCATGGTGGTGCGCTTGGCGTTTGCGCTGGTCACAGCAGAACAGCCCGAAGTGCTGATCATCGACGAAGCGCTGGCCGTGGGCGACCAGCATTTTCAGAAAAAATGTGTGGACCGGATCGAAAGCTTTCGACAAAACGGTTGCACCATTTTGTTTTGTTCGCACAGCCTGTACCACGTGCGTCAATTGTGCGATCAGGTGTTGTGGCTCGACAAAGGCCAAGTTCGGGGCTTGGGGCGCACAGAAGAAATCATCACCGCTTATGAAACCCATGTGCGGCTGCAAGACGCCAGTGCGCAGCCAGAAGGCGCTGTGACTGCTTTGAGTGACAAGACAAACCACCCGGTAGTCGAAGGCACTGCAAAAGAGCCAGCAATGGCTGTGGCGGAAGGCCCGCATGCCGTGCATGCGGCCATTGTGCAGGCCAGCATGGACGGCTTGGCCCTGCCAACCCAGGGCGGCAGACCCACTTTACAAACACCCGATGTGCGGCTGACCCTGCGTGTGGTCACGCCCGACAGCCAACCGCCCAGCCTGGGTTTCATGCTGGAGCAGTTCAAGGGGGTGGGCATCATGTCGCTGGCCACCCATGCCGAAGGCGTGGCACCCACCGCCGTGTCGCATCTGCCGGGGCGATCGGAATGGGTCATGCACTTGCGCCTGCCTGATTTGCCCCTGCACTCGGGCACCTATGCATGGAGCTTTTATTTGTTCGATGCCCAGGGCTTGGTGGTTTGCGATGAATGGAAAAACCACATTGTGTTTGACTGGATCAGCCCCAGCTTGACGCCGGGCCTGGTCAGGTTGCCGCACGTTTGGGGCTGAGCTTGTACAGGCCGTGGTCATGGTGGCGCATACAGCTGCAAGATTTGCTGGAGCTGTTTGTGTTACCCAGCTTGGCTGCGGTCTTGCCTTGGC